>Ga0208375_1001397_pt1 | contig 27321 bp, 30 predicted proteins | sample RifOxyD1_FD_184038 | JGI IMG/M metagenome (GOLD analysis project Ga0208375, IMG submission 184038) | Soil microbial communities from Rifle, Colorado - Rifle Oxygen_injection D1 (SPAdes) | ecosystem: Environmental > Terrestrial > Deep subsurface > Rock core/Sediment | place: Rifle, Colorado...
AACAAGCTCATTGAATTAAAGTTTTTCTAGAATTAATATATTACTAAAGCTTGCCAACATGAAAGCTGAAATTCACTCACCACTAAAGTAGAGCAGTTTTCTTTCAGCAGGCAAGCTTATAAAGCCTAATGTCTAAAAAGAATTTAGAATTTGAAAAATAGAACCGGCGCGAAGTGCCAATATTAATTATATTAAGGTAAAAAATATATTTTCCTATTTCACATATCTCTTTTTATGAACTGCAAGATATCTTCTTATATAATATTTAACAAACTCTTCTTCATTTTTCTGCAATGCTCTATAATATGATTTTCTCTTCTTATACTCTATAATTAACATCGGATATCCTGAATGCCATAAAATATTATTCATCAATAATCTCCCTATTCTCCCATTTCCGTCACCAAAAGGATGAATTTTTTCAAATTTATAATGTGCTCTTGCTGAAAGCTCAACAGAATTGATCTTGCTGCTATTAATAAACTGGATTAAAGATTTTATAAGATGATTTATATCCTGCCAGTCAGGAGCATGATACTCTCCAACTCTCACGAAATAATCTCTATACTTTCCGGAAATATCTGGTTTTGTTTCTTTGAATATTTCGCCGTGCCATTTTAACAGCAAATTATTTGAAATAGCTGTCTTTTTATTTAGCATCTGAAGAAACACTTTGCTATGAGATTCTGTTTCCCGAATATCCCTTAAAGATTTATTTGGGGCGATTTTATCATGAATGATTTCTCTTGTTTCTTCTAATGTAATTGTTGAACCTTCAATTGCATTAGTATTATATGTAAAAGCAATAGAAATTTCTTCAAGCTCTTTTTTCTTTGCGCTTTCAGGTACTCTTTTCCATTCTTCCTGAAAGTTGCTTTTCATTTTTTCTAATTTAATTATCAAACTATGGTGAAATTCTTTTTCAAAATCTATTTTTAGTTTATCTATATTTTCTGGTATTTTAATTCCAAGATATTTTTCCTTTTTTAATACTCTGTTGCCCTTTCTAAAACTATGCTCTAAGTAATAATATTTCTTTTTTCCTCTTATTTTTTCTTTTATTTTCATATTATAATGTACCCCTACACCTTTTTATACTTTTCTATTTTAAGCAATAATGTAGGGGCAGAAAATAAGTAAAGTATATCCTCATTTCACATATTTTTTAAGAGCATCAGCAATCTCTTTTCCAGAAATCTTTCCCTTGAACTTCTGCATTATCAACCCCATATATCCTCCTATAGAAAGCCCTGGCTTTTCTTTTATAAGAATTGCAATAAAGTTCTCAAGCTCATCTAAATTAATGTTATTGATTTTCATTGCATCTTCAAGTTTTTTTCCATTCGCAATATCAAAAAGAACATCCTGCACATTACTAATTCCTATTTTATTTTTTCTGACTGCATCAAGAACACTTTCAATAACATCTGTTTCAAACTCCACAATTTTATTTAATTTTCTTGAAAAATCTTTCGGCCATAAAACAAGCATTTTTGCAATTAAATTTGCATCTTTGCTTAAAGGAAGAAGTGATTTAAACTCTTCAACTTTATTCTCTGAAACAATCAAATGAATCATCTCATCATTAAGCCCCCTTTGTTTCAGTTCTTCCTTGATATCTTTTCTTAATTTTGGAAGATTTGCTTTTAGATTATTTATTCTGCCCCTTGAAATATGTAGCAAAGGCAAATCTGTTTCAGGATACATTCTAGCACTTCCAGGCATTGGCCTCATAAATGTTGTGGTGCCGTCTGGCTCTGCTTTTCTGACTTCACTTTTTTTGTCATTTGATTTTTGCTGTCTTTCAATCTCTTTTTCAATTGTTGGAATGAACATTTTCACATCCTGAAATCCTTTTATTTCAACTCTCGGATGTCCTTTTATAGAAATATTCACATCCTGCCTTATTGTTCCAATTCCTCTCTTAACCTTGCACGCTCTTAAAATATCTCCAAGGTAAAGTGCAGATTCTTTAACCTGTTCAGGATTTTTCATATCTGGTTCTGTTGCAATTTCTATTAAAGGTATGCCTAATCTATCAAGACGATAAACTGCTTTTTCTTTTTCTTTTGAAATAATTCTCGCGGCATCTTCTTCAAGAACAATGCTTTTTATTCTGACTTTTCCTTCCTTTGTATCAATACACCCGTCTTTTGCAATCATAACACTTCTTTGAAATCCTCCTGTATTGCTTCCGTCAATAACTGTTTTTCGCATTATTTGTGTTACAGGAATAATCTCGCAGTTAAGCAAAAGCGCGATTTGGATTACAATATCAAGAGCTTCTTCATTAATAAATTTTGGAGGAGCCTCATCTAATTCAACAAGGCAGGTTGTTTCATTATATCCTTGATAAATAAACTCTCTGTCAAAAGATGCCTCGTGTTTTACTGCTTCATCAATTTCACCACTCTCACCTGCAATAGCATGAAGCTTTCTTGAAATTTCAAAATCTGGCTTTTCGGTTCTTAAAAATCCTGGGCAGCTGCAGAATAATTTCCCAGCATCCAACTGCTGATGAATTTCAAGTCCTGACTTGAATCCGATTTTTGCATAATCCAAGACCTCTGCTTTTTCCATAAATAAATCAAGAGGAGGGGGTTATTAAAATTAACCTCTTTTAGAATCGCAGATAAATAATCCTTCTTCTTCAAATTTAGAAATATTATTATGAAAAGATACAATAATATGCGAGTATATCTCATCTAATTCTTTTTGTGAAAGAAAATTTGAAACGCGCTGACGACCCCAAGGATTTAATGTAGTAATCCACATATCATAAATAGAATTTGCAAGTTCTTCTAAATTGATTAACTTATCATTATCTGCACCAATAATATTAAATCTTTCAAAATCTTTAGCAAATCTTCTTATTTCTCTTTTTTCAGGTAATTTTAGTTTATTTGGTTGAAGAAGAAAACCCCCAGTTGCATGAACAAAACTGCATCCTAAATCTAAATAAGCAACCTCGCATTTGCATTCTGCACCCCCAGAATCCGGAATTGGATTAATAATATAATTTTGACTTTTTCCAACAATATCAGATATTAGGAGACTATCAAGGCAAACAATTTCATTTCTTGGAATTTGATAATTTTCGCATGGAGTTCCTAGAATTTTTGGGCGAGGAATCATACGAGAAATAAAATAATAATCTCTTCCAGAATGATCCTTATGCCAATTTTTCTTTAAATCTCTAAATTCAACATCCCGATTAGTATTGAGCAAAATAAAAGTATCTGCAGTTTTTAATCTTAAAGCTTGAGCTAATACAAAAGTGATATATTCATAAATTGGCTGATGTTTGGGAACAAAGGAAGTATCTCCAATTATTTTAGAACCATAGACATATTTAAAATATCCTTGAAAATGCAGTCTATCTGTATTATAATTGCATTCTCCTCCGGGATTAGAACCCTTCTTATCACTTAATACTTCTAAAACTGCGGCCATTTTAAAATAAATCTAATTTTTTGCTGTTGAATCTATAATGATTTCTGCTTTATTCATTTTTGCTTTCAAGACAAGTCCTATGGCTCTGCTCTGTTCAGGAGTATAACCAGATAAATGAAATTCGATTAGTCTTGTTGGTTTAAATCCTATTAAGCTGTTTGGAAGAGCATCAAGCAATTCATCAATATGACTATAAAATCGTCTATTTCTGCCTTTAGAATTGTCATCTAAATAATTCTCTCCTGTAAGTTCATTGTGGACTATATATGATTCTCTTGCCATTTTGTAAACTAATTTAATTGATATAACCTAAAATTAGGCGCATCCATAGACGGCTCAATAATTCTTAACTTAGGTCTTTTTGCCCTATTGAATTCAGCACAATATACTGCGTTTTCATTAGAGTCATCACCGAATTTTTTTAGTGAATTGCATACAATAGCATATCTGTCAAAATCGTCATTTGAGGCACCAACATAAAATCCTCCAAACTGGTCTCTAGCAAGGATTATTTCTAAAAAAGTATCTTTATCGACTCTTTGCTTCCCATGATCGCTGCATATTTCAAGGGTAATTTTCTTTTTTTTATGTTTTGTTTTGTTTTTTGATGAATCCCCTGGAATATAATTATAATCACTTTGCTTAGCCAAATCTTCTTCACCTGCATCTGTCTCTTTATCAAAGTGATTGTTAGAAGAAAGTACATAGGGGCACCCATAAAGAGCAACAGGACATCTTAAAGCAACTCCATAAATAGCGCCTAAAGGGGTCTTAACAATTTGAAATCCTGTTCCAGGCAGTAGAAGTGTTTGAGGAAACTCCTTGCTTATTTTCAGTACTCTTCCACCAATATGTTTTGCTAAACTTTCCCTGGCTTTAAAATTTTCAATCATTAAAGCTTCTGGCTTAGGCATTAATGCATGGTCAGGACCTACTGCAATATCTACTTTACCATACCGAAGCGCTTCACGAATTGCATCTTCAAACCTTCGGAGATATTCAACTATTGCTTTGCTTTCTCTTCCACCTTTTTCTGGGATATATTCTTTAACTGCTAAAACTCTCATAATTAGTAAAAATTGTCTCTCTTTTTAAACCTTTCTATCTGTTGTTATCTAATAATAGTTACAAAGTGTGAAGTGTGAAAAATGTGAGTTAGTCTAGTTCAAAAACTCATCCTCTGAAATGCGCGGATTGAACTCGCGCGCAAAATTATTCAGCATAGACTCTCTAATATCTTTTTTAAGAGCAGGATTTGCCAGAACCCAAGAAAGTTTTACTAAGGCAGTTTCAGGAAGAATATCTTTTAAATAAATTATTCCTGTTTTCTCTAATTCTCTGCCAGCAGAATAAACATATGGCTGCAACTCCCCGTAAATTGTCTGTGGCGCAGCGCAAACAACAAATCCCGATTTTATCACTTTTTTCAGTTTTGGAATCCAGTTATTTTTTCCTTCTGTAATTACATGTCCTAATCCAGATGCTTCAACAACAATCCCCTTATAACCCTGATTTATGTAATAATCTAAAATATCGGGATTTTGATTTGGATAGAACTTTACAAGCGCCGCTTTTTCACTGAATTTTGATTTTGCGTTTATTTTTATTTTATCATCTCTAGGATTATATTTATCAATTAGTTCAATTCTATCAGGATAAATTTTTGCAATTGGTTTTGCATTTATTGCTCTAAAAGTGTCCCTTCTTGAAGAATGCATTTTTCTTGATTTTGTCGCAGGAAGGGCATAGCAGTATTCGTCTCCTGAATTTGCATGTCCTATCAGTGCAACGTCTGCAATGTCGCTGACAGCAAAACGCGCGGCGCATACAAGATTAAGCCGCGCGTCGCTGCTCCCCCTATCTGAACTTCTTTGAGAATAAGTAATTGCAACTGGTTTTCCAATTTTACCAAGTGAAAAAGCAAGTGCTGATGCAGTATAATGCAGAAAATCAGTTCCATGCGTCACAATAACTCCGTCAATTTCATTATCATTAAGCATTTCTGCAACTTTTTCTGAAATAATTTCCCAGTCCTCTGGCCCCATATTTTCAGATGCTTTCATAAAAGGAGTTTCAATCCTTGCAATATTGCATATCTTAAAGAGTTCAGGATAAAATTTTAAAAGTTCTTTTGGATTTGTCAGCCATTTGACTGCTCCTGTTTTGTAGTCGAGGCGCGAGGAAATTGTTCCTCCTGTTGAAACAAGCGCAACATTTGGCAGATTTTTTTCAATTTTAATTTCTTCTTCACTGCCTCTTTTTTCTTTTTCTTCCTTAATAATCTTAATATCCAGTATCTCTTCTTCCCTTATTCCAATATTATATCCTGAATCAAGCTTAATAAGTATAATTCCGCTTTGCGGAGATTCTAAAACAACACATTCAAAATCACCCTGCTTTGTATGAAGTGCAGCTCTTTGTCCTGGCTTTAAATTCCGGATTTCCATAATAAAATAGCGCAGAGGGAGTATAAAAAATTATGCAATACAATAGAAATCTTGTTAAAACTCTGTCCATACCATAAAAAAGAACCGGAATATGTCTTATATTCTTTAGAATATAATTCTTTTTAAATTAATAAATCATGAATGGGGTATGGAAAGAGCAGATGAATCAAAAGTACAATATAAAACCAAGATGATATTTCCAGATAGACCTTCAAATATAACCTTTAGAATTGAAGGCGATAATCGAGCTATTATTGATGATATAACTTTAATGACTTTAGGAGAATTACTTGAAGATGGATTCTCAATTGAACAAAACTTAAGTTTAATTGTAAATAGAAGTAGATGTGTAAGTTACAAGAATGATAGATATTATGAAAACCCAGAGAGTTTAGCTAAAGCAAGAACTCCTTCTTCAAGAGTTTCCAGTTTTACAAGATTTGTATACAGAAAGCATTATGCAATTATCAGAGAGATAACCGCTGCTTATAAATCAAGTAAAAAACTTCCAAGAAAAATAGGGCAATTGGAAATGATAGAAGTATAATTATGCCCCCCTTAAAGGGCCAGATACCCAGCCACAAAACAAGCAATTCCTGGATTAACATAATTAATTCCTAATTGCCTGCATTCAAATCTATCACTTTCAATTTCTTCTGCTCTCTTAAATACCTTATCCCACTCTTTGCTTCCTTGTTTAATACTAAATGAAATATCTGCTCCATCAATTCTCTTTCCGGAAATTCTTTCAAAAAAGTCTGCAATTCCATTTTCGCCTGTTATTTTAAGTTCCATTTTATTTTTAATCTCCTAATTCAATTATTGTCTCTGCCAAATCGCCTGTTTTTTTTAAACTCTCTTCAACTTCTTTTTTTGATTTTCCTGTTTTTTCAATAGCAAGAGCGATATCTTCTTCTGAAAAATCTTCTTCTGCCTCTGAAACCTCTCCTGTTATCTGAAAACTTTCATTGCCTTGCATATTAATTTTAATAACCGATGGATTTTCTATAATTATTCTTCCACTATCTTTTTCAATTATGACTCTTTTGGCATTAATCTCTTCCTGCTTAATGCCCATCTGTTTCATCATTGACTTCATTTGTGAAGGATTTATTCCAGGGAACATTTTATTATTTATTATACCTCTTATATATTTTCAGAAGTTCATTTATATAATTTGCTGTTTTGAGTTTAAAGAGATATAAATTTGGTTCGCTTCGCTCACTTATTTATTTTGCAAATCCTTAACTCGTTTGTATATTGGTTCTTTAAAGATTAAATTAGACAATCCTAAATCAAAGATGAAAAAATGTAAAATGTGGAAAGGTTATAGGTATTTAAATAATTAATCAGATTTTATATATTGCAATTCAATAATTTATTGGCCAAGTCCATTTTATATAATCATTCTTATAATTCCATAGAAAAGCAAAGCCAATGCCAGCAATCCTAAAAACCATAAAATTCCCCTTAGTAATTTATCTATTCTCTTTTTCATAATCCTTGATAGTTTTTATATTTATATAATTTCCTATTTTAAGCTATTGGAACCAGAAATCTCAGCGCAATTATCGCAACTGCCAAAACTATCACAAACCCAATTACATAAGCAGGCTTGATAATAAAAGTGCTCTTATACTCTTCGTTATATCTCATCAGCCCGCCGAAAACTCCGGGCATTGAAATCTGATTGTCTTTTGACATAAATAAGTTAAATAAGACGCATTTAAAAAACTATTGATTTACTTTGTGTGCGCCTGCGGGCACGCCTTAATTAATGCACTTCGCGCACTTATTTTATTCTGCAAATCCTTAATCCGCCGATACATTAGTTGTTTATTGCATAATTATTTTAATTTAGATTAAGAAGAAAAAATGATTAATGCGAAAAATAAAAAATCAAATCAAAAAATGCCCATTTCTATAAATAACTTTTCTGCTTCCATCTTCTAAAAACGCAGTTACCTCTTTGTTCTCTGTTGAAATTATATCTGTATGAATTACTGATTCATTGTAACCCATTTCTTTCCACTTTGCTTTGCTTACTTTTGAAGGATTTCCAGTATAGCTGTCTTTATATGCATTTCCGAGTGCAATATGGGAATTCCCATAATTCCCGCCTATGTTCTCATCAAAAAGTGTCTCTGCCATAAATTTATCTATTTTTGAAAATTTAATATCTGTTAGTGAAAATTCTCCGATTTTATCAGCATTCTCAACTTTAATCATTTCTTTAAGAATATTCTCTCCACTTTTTGCACTTGCTTTGACAACTTTTCCATTCTTAAATTCAAGAGAAATCCCTTTGACTAAAGAGCCATATCTGTACAATGGCTGATTAAATTTAATTCTTCCGGTTGTAATTCTGCAGTCAGGTGAAATAAAAATTTCAAAGCTTGGAATATTATTCCCTCTACCTCCGAGCCATTTTCTATTTTTTCCTATGCCGACAATTAAATTAATATTATCAGAATCCAAAGTTTTAATATGCACTTTTTCAATAGACATTTTATTTAATTTTAAAATGATTTCATTAATCTCTCTTGAAACACTTTTCCATTTTTCAACAGGATTCTTCTCTCTAAGATAACACGCTTTGATTATTTGATTCCAGTATTCTTCTAAATCTAATCCTGCTTCTTTTGCCATTGGCTCAGTTCCATAAAGTCCAAGTGTCCAGCTGAATTTGCCTTTATTCTCTTTTTCATTTCTCCATTCCATATATGGCTTAAACACTTTCTGCCTTATCATAATTTTCTTTGGATTTATTCCCTGAAGTTCTCGAGGATTAATTGTGGAAATAATGCTTAAAAAATGGCCTGCCTGCTCAACTTTTCCTTTTAAAAATTTATCAGGAAAAAAATTAAGCTGTTTTTCATCTGCATTGTCATAGAATTCTTTCGCAAGCCCTTCTGGAGAATAATCAACAATACAATTACCTCCTGCTTTTAAAACCGCCCTGATAAGAAATTTTAGAATTGGCTTTGCGCACTCAGGAATCTGCAAAAATACAATTTCACCTTTTCTTATTCCCTTGCCCTGATTAAGCGCAAAATTGACAAGCACATCAGCATATTTTTCCAAAACCTCTTTTGACGGCGCGTAACCCATGAATAAAATAGCAGAAGAAAGTATAAAAATATAACTGTTAGGGGGAAATGTATACCTGACAAATATAGATCATAAGCTAAAAGAGCTTAGAAATAACATTATCTCTAAATCTCTTTGGATATCTTTTTAGATAATCCAGTAATTTTTTCTTATTAATCTTCTTTCTAAACTCGAGAATAACTTCCTTATCAAGAGGCTGTTTAAAGTAAATCATATCAATAAATGTTTTCTCTATGTCTGAATAAGGAATATAAATCTCCCGATTTTCAAGAGGATATTTATAATATTCGTAGCCGAACATGTATTTACCAGGAACTCTTTTCAAGAAAGCATTTCTTCCAAAAACTTTCCGTGATCCGTTTCTAATATGATTAGTCGTTATAACAACAGGATTTGTTTCCTGTTCCCAAAGATTATGAAAGCTTAGAGCATTTTGCAATCCTAAATAAGAAGGCTTAAAGCAAAAAACAATAAGAGAATTATCATCATAAATTGTATAATAGCCTTTTGTTATTCTTCTTATTTCTTTTCTCTTCAAAAGATTACTCACAAGCAGATAAATATAATTTTTATTCTTTTGTGGAATAAATTTTTTAAAAGAATTTATATCAACAACCGGGCTTTCTCTGAAAAATTTTCTAATATCAAGAATATATTTTACCTTGCCCATCTTTTTATCTCCGTTAAGAGCTGACTATAATTTGGAATAACCCCTAAAATGATAATACTGGCAAGATTTTTCTCATCAATAGGTTTTTCAAACTTTTCTATTAAGTTTTTTAAATAACTTTTAACTAATTCTTTATTTTCAATATAATTAATTAAAAATGCAATGTCATAAAGATCTCTTATTTTTTTTCTGCTCAAATAAGTTTCAACTTTCTCTATTATTAAATCCTCTGGAGTAAGAGTATAGACATTAATGAAAAAGCTATTTGCTGTTTCATATTTCTTAAAAAAGGGCTTTTTATTCTGAAAAGTTGCTTCAAATTTTGTCTCTATACCATTAAATTCCAATCCAGAATATAAGGAATTTTCTTTTAATCGTTTTTTGATTATTTTAAACCCTTTATTTTCTAATGATTTAAAAAATTCTTCTATTTTCTTATCATCTCTTTTTATATAAACATCTACATCTTCTGAAAATCTATTTCCCTGATAACACCTCCATATGCCTGTTCCCCCATGAATTATAGCTTCAGGAAAAAACTTGTAAAGCTCTGTGACTATAATATCTTGAGCAAAAGCTACTTCTCTATCTTTTTTATTTCTCAATTTCAAGTTTAAAGGTATATCTGGAGTCATAGTACATATTTACCAAACTTATATATATCTATATGTTTGGTAACTTTATAAATCTTTCGCCCGTCGAGCATTCTTGCCTTTCAATTCTTAGGCTAAAGATTAGCAAAGAGTTGAACTAATTTAATACTCCCAAGAATAAAGAAGATTGAACTTATAGCATATAAAACAGGGATAGATTGCCAAATAAAACTTCCTAAATCTGTGTTGCCCAAAAATCTAATATAGCCATTATGCTCGAAAATAAGGTAAAAATATAATTGTCTTAAAAACCTGATTTGTTTCTTGTTTAAATATCACAGAGTTATTATTTTTCCTCCTCTCTTAGCTTTGCCCTGATTATCTTTCCAGAATTTGTTTTTGGAAGTTTATCAATAAACTGGATTTCTTTCGGATAAGAATGCCCGGCATAGTTTTTTTTCACAAACGTTTTAAGTTCTTCCTTTAGATTATCATCTGCTTTAATATTTTTATTAAGCACAATAAAAGCTTTGATAATACTGCCCTTTAATTTGTCTGGTATACCAATAACTGCTGCTTCTTTAACATTCTTGTGTTTTATTAATACATTTTCAATTTCAATTGGCGAAACCCTCTCACCAGCTGTTTTAATTATATCATCTTTTCTTCCTATAAAGAAAAAATATCCTTGTTTATCCAATTTAGCCATATCATTTGTTTTAAACCAGCCATTTTTAAAATATCCCTTATACATTTTGTCGTGCTTATAAATTCCGGTCATCATTGCAGGCCATGCTGGCTTGAGATGAATAGTTTTATCTATGATTGAAATTTTAATTCCAGGAATTGCCTTTCCCATGCTTCCGGATTTTTTCTTCAAGCCAGGCCAATTTGCTATTACCATGGCGCCTGTCTCTGTCTGCCAGTATGTATCATTGATACTCACACCCAATTTTTTAATATAGTTAAAAGTTGTTTTTGTTAATGCCTCGCCGACACTGCATAAGTTTCTCACATATTTTAAATCTCTTTTCCTGATATCATACTTGAACATTCTTAATACAGTAGGAGCAGTATAGACAACAGAAATTTTGTGTTTTCTTAAAAAATCCAGCCATTTATCTGCTTTAAAATGCGATTCATAGACATAATTTGTGCATCCAATGCTTAAAGGGGCTAAAATTCCATAAACACTTCCTGTAACCCAGCCAGGATGTGCAGTGCACCAATATTTATCTTCTGGTTTTAAATCTAAAACTAAATCTGCTGTGTAATGCTGTTGAATAAGCCCTTGATGCGGAAGCTCAATGCCTGCCACCGGAGTCCCTGCTGTTGAAGAGGTAAAAATCATAACTGCAGTATCTTTTTTATCAACTAATACACTATCAAATTCATTCTCGCATTTTTTAATTTGTCTTTTATGCTCAGAAGAATCAACAACAATTATTTTCATATTTTTAAATTTTCTGCGGTTTTCCAATCTTGTCAAAAGCTGTTTATTTGTTATTAAAACATTTGCATTGCCTCTGTTTAACCTGAGTTCAAGCCCCTGTGTCTGAAATGCCTCAAAAAGAGGAGCAGCAATGCTTCCATGTTTTACTGAAGCCAAAAAACTAATATAAAGCTCCGGACATTTTGGAAGAAAAATAAAAATCCTCTCTCCTTTTTTTATCTCTAATTTTTTCAGCAGATTTGCAAACCTATTCACTTCTGTTTTTAATTCAGCATAAGTATATTTTTTTATTCTGCCACTTTCATTCTCAAAGACAAATGCAATTTTGTCAGGATATTCAGAAGCATGGCGCTCAATGCAACTTTCAATAACATTCATTTTGCTGCCATGCAGAACAACGGATTTCTCGGCTTTTTTCCAAATATCAAACATTTGCATCTCTCCTATATTTTCTATGCTTAATAATATTTAAATATATACTAAGTTTGATTTATAAGTAAAGCAAGAGGGATATTTTAAAATATGAAGAACAGATTAATAGCAGTAAAAAAGAGGGAGTCAAAAGTTAAATGAAACTACATATTCTTATTGGAGGAAAAGCAGGACAGGGAATAAATAAAATATCTGGAATTATTTCAAAAATTTTGGCTAAACAAGGATATTTTATTTTTAATTACCAGGATTATCCTTCTGTTATAAGGGGGGGAAATAAGTTTAATATAGTAGCAATTTCAGATAATAGAATCGGGAGCATTGAGAGCAGAATTGACGGAATTATTGCTCTAAATCCTGAAACAGTTGAAATTCATAAAAGATTACTAAAAACTCCGGGATTTATTATTGATATCAGGAAATTTGAAAAGGATAATCTTGGAATAAATATTAATGTTGCCTTAGCTGCAGCGCTTATTAAAGTTCTTGGATTTAGTAAAGAAACTCTGATAAAAGAGATAGATTCTGAGTTTAAAGATAAACAGGCAGTTAATGCTGCGAACATAGGCTATGAAAGTGAAGAACAAAGATTTAAATTAAAAAAGATTAATAGGGAAATAAAAAGCCTGTCCGGCTCTCGGGCAATAGCCCAGGGAGCGCTAAACTCAAAGATTGATTTTTATTTTTCATATCCAATGACTCCTGCAACAAGAGTAATGGAAGAGTTGGCAATAACGCAGATAAATTCAAAGAATAACTTGGTTGTTTTTCAGCCTGAGAATGAAATTGCTGCTGTAAATGCAAGTTTGGGGGCAAGTTTTGCAGGAGCCAGAACAATGACTGGAACTTCTGGAGGAGGATTTGATTTAATGACAGAAGCTCTAAGTTTTCAGGGACAGTCAGAAATTCCTCTTGTTATTTATCTTGCATCAAGATCCGGGCCAGGGACAGGAGTTCCGACTTATACAAGCCAGGCAGATTTAGATGTTGCATTAAGAGCAGGACACGGAGAATTCCCAAGAATTGTAATCGCTCCAGGAGACCCAATCGAGGCTATAGAAAAAACAAATGAAGCTTTTTACTTATCAGAAAAATTTTCTTCTCTCGCAATAATTCTTTCAGATAAGCATTTAGCAGAGAGCGAATTCAGTTCAGACAGAAAGCCAAATAAAATTCTCAATCTGCCTGCTAAAAAATCAATGTTCAAAGCAAGCAGTTATGAACATGATAATTTTGGAAACACAACAGAATCAGCAGAAATTACTAAAAAAAATGCAGAGCGGAGAATTGCGAAATATGATGCAATAAAAAAAGAATGCAAAAAATTCGAAATGATTAAACTTTACGGCAAAAAGGACAGCAAGAATCTTATCATTGCATGGGGCTCAACAAAAACAGCAATCTTAGATGCAATCGAAGGATTAGATTGCAAGTTTTTGCAGGTATTATACTTAAAACCAATGTCGGGCAGAATTAAAGAAGAAATAATCAAGGCAAAAAAAGTTATTCTTATTGAAAATAATTCAACAGGCCAGCTTGGAAGGCTTATTCGTGAAAAAACAGGAATTAAAATTAAAAACAGGATTTTAAAATATGATTCACTGCCGTTTAAATCAGATGAATTAAAAAAAGAAATTATGGAGATAAAATGAATTTAGATGCTAAAAATGAAATGACCTGGTGCCCAGGATGCTATAATTTTTTAATTTTAGCTTCAGTAAAAAAGGCATTAACAGAGTTGGGGCTTGACAGAAGCAAAATTGCAATTGTAACTGGAATTGGATGCCATGGAAAAATTTATGATTATCTTAATACCAGAGGAATTTATGGTTTGCATGGAAGAGTTTTGCCAACAGCAATGGGAATAAAATTAGCAGATCCTTCTTTGACAGTTATTGGTTTTGCAGGTGATGGAGATACTTATGCAGAAGGAATGGAGCATTTTATTCATGCTGGCAGATATAATACAAATATGACACTTATAGTCCATGATAACCAGTCTTTTTCATTAACCACTGGACAGGCAACACCTACCTCACAACAGGGGTATAAAAACAAAGCACAAACATTAGGGGAGTTTAATAAGCCGATAAATCCAGTTCATCTTGCATTAGCTTCTGGCGCAAGTTTTGTTGCAAGATGCAATGCAAGAGATACAAACCACACAATCCAAATTCTGAAAAAAGCAATAAAGCATAAGGGATTTTCATTTGTGGAAATTATACAGCACTGCCTGATATACAATAAAGAAACCAGCGGATTTGACAAACTTATGTATAAAATAAAAGATAATAATGCTAATATGAAAAAAGCAATGTTTCTTGCTGAAGAATGGGATTATAATTCTAAAACAGGAAAAATTCCATTGGGAATTTTTTATCAGGAAAGAAAACCTACTCTGGAGGAAAAATGGCAGAAAAAATTAAAATAGAAAACGTAGCTGTAATTAATTGCCCAAGCTACAATCAAAAACAAGTAGATAAGGCTGTTGCTGATGCATTCAGCCTGCTGAATTTTGAAATTAAAAAAAATTGCAATGTTTTAATCAAGCCAAATGTCGTGGGTAATTTTCCAAAAAAACAAATCGCAGCAACTACACATCCCTCTGTTATTGAAGCCATCTGTAAGATTCTAAAAAAGCATAACTGCAAGATTACTATAGGAGATTCTCCATTTACAAATCCAGAAATGTCGTTTAAAGCCAGCGGTATTGATAAAATAGCAAAAAAATACGGCAGACTCCTGATTTTTGAACAGGATAAATTAATTAAAATTAAAGACAAAAAGGCGAAATTCTTAAAAGAGTTTCCTATTGCTAATTCTGTAAGGCAGGCAGATTTAATTATCAATGTGCCTAAGTTAAAAACCCATATTCTTACAAAATATACAGGAGCAATTAAGAACCAGTATGGTTTTATTCCAGGCGGATTGAAGCAAAGAATTCACAAAAAAACACAGGGAGAGAAAAATTTTTCAGAGCTTTTAGTTGACATTTACCAGAATATAAAACCAGAACTCAATATAATGGATGCTATAATTGGGATGGAGGGAACAGGTCCGACTTCAGGAAATCCAAAAAAAGCCGGATTAATAATTGCTTCAAGAAATTCTGCTGCATTGGATATTGCTGTTGCAAAAATTATCGGGTTAAATCCAGAGGAGGTTTATGCAATCAAGGAATCTGTAAAAAGAAAGATTTATCCAAATTATAACTTTAATCTTTTAGGCATGAAAACTCTTCCAAAAATAAAATTTAGAATGCCTCCGGAAACCAAAAGAAGAGGGGCCCAGAGTTTAATAAACCAAATATCCAAAGAAAAGCCGATTGTTGTTGATAAAAATTTATGTGTCAAATGCGGAACTTGTGCAGCACACTGCCCTGGTAAAGCCATAACTCTTGCACCATATCCAGAAATCGATAGAAAAAAATGCATAAGATGCTTCTGCTGTATGGAAATATGCCCAAGAGATGCATTGAGTTTGGCTGAAAAGAAAGCATAAAGCAGATTACTAAAAAGTATAAGTGTAAAATTTAGTGATAAATCAATTAAAGAGCATCCTCACAACATTTTTAACCTGCCTATCCATATAAAAATATGGCAGAAATAAACTTCCATGAGATAGAAAAAAAATGGAAGGATTACTGGGAAAAAGAAAAAATTTACAAATTTAATGGTAATACTAATAACACCTATTCTATTGATACACCTCCACCAACTGTTTCAGGAGAAATGCACATTGGGCACGCATTCAGCTATTCACAGCAGGATTTCATAGCAAGATACAGAAGAATGAAGGGAAATTTATTTTATCCTTTTGGAACAGATGACAACGGACTGCCGACAGAACGGCTTGTTGAAAAATTAAATAAAGTAAAAAGCAAAGAAATGTCAAGAAAAGATTTCATAGAATTATGCCTTAAAACACTCAAAAAAATAACTCCTGACTTTGTAGAGGGCTGGAAAAAGCTTGGAATTTCAGCTGATTACGAACTTTGCTATTCAACAATAAATAAAAACTCACAAAAGCTATCGCAAAAATCATTTATTGAACTTTTAAAAGCAAATCAAATCTACAAAAAAGAATTTCCAACTTTATGGTGTGTTGAATGTAGAACATCAATTGCACAGGCAGAGCTTGAAGATAAAAATCAGCAGAGCTTATTTTCAACAATAAAATTCAGTTCAGGAAATGAAGAAATTTTAGTGGCGACGACGCGCCCGGAATTATTGCCTGCCTGTGTTGCGGTTTTTATAAATCCAAATGACAAACGCTATAAAAAATTCATAGGCAAAACAGCAAAAGTTCCTTTATTTCTTCAGGAAGTTCCAATTATAGAAGATGAATCAGCAGAAATAGAAAAAGGAACAGGAATTTTAATGATATGCTCTTATGGAGATAAATTTGACGTAGATGCAATCAACAGGCATAATATTTCTCCAAGAATTGTTCTAAATGAAAAAGGCGAGATGAATGAAAATGCGGGATTTTTAAAAAATATGCTAATAAAAGAAGCAAGGAAAAGAGTCCTTGAAGAGCTGAAAAATAATAATTTAATCACAGAACAAAAGCAAATTTCGCATATAGTCAATGCACATGACAAATGTGGAACTGAAATAGAATTTCTTCCTACAACACAGTGGTTTATCAAAATACTCGATAAAAAAAAGAAATTAATTGAACAGGGAAAAAAAATAAAATGGCATCCTGAATTTATGTTTAAAAGATATGAAAATTGGATTAACGGACTTGAATGGGACTGGAGCATTTCAAGAGATAGGCATTTTGGAATACCAATTCCTGCATGGGAATGCTCTCAATGCAAAGAAATTATCGTTCCAGAAGAAAAAGAGCTTCCAATAGACCCTTTACAGACAAAAAAGAAATGCAAAAAATGCAAAGTTGATGCAATTCCAGAAACAAAAGTTTTGGATACATGGGCAACTTCATCACTAACCCCGCAAATCGCCTCTTCATTAATAAAGAATAAACTAAAACTTCCTTTCAGTTTGCGCCCTCAGGCGCATGACATAATAAGAACATGGGCATTTTACACCATAACAAAATCATACCTTCACAAAAATCAAATCCCCTGGAAAGATATTGTAATTTCGGGCTTTGTAACACTTGGCGGAGAAAAAATGTCAAAATCAAAAGGCAATGTAATCAAGCCCCAAGAAATAATAGATAAATACAGCGCAGATGCAATAAGATACTGGGCATCCTCATCAAAATTAGGAGAGGACTTGGACTATCAGGAAAAAGATGTTGTTACAGGAAAAAAATTCGCAACAAAGATAATAAACGCTTCAAATTTCGTGTTTATGAATTTTGAATATCAGCAAAAACAGCCAAAACTTGAAGAATCAGACAGATTATTTTTAAACGAATTAAATAAACTGATAGAATCTGCAACTTCTTCATTTGAAGATTATAATTATGCAAAAGCAAAATTAGGAACAGACAGCTTTTTCTGGAAAATATTTGCAGACAACTATCTGGAAATTATAAAAAATCGTGTTTATAATGGGAACAAAGAGCAGAAAGCATCTGCATTTTACACTCTTTACAATTCTCTTTTAACAATAACAAAACTAATGGCTCCGATAATTCCTTATATCACAGAAGAAATTTATCACAATCATTTTAAAAAATATGAAAAAGAAAAAAGTATCCATCTTACAAAATGGCCTGAAAAAATAAAAGTTGCAAAAGCAAAAAATGATGAAAAAATATGGAATAAAATGCTTGAAATTATCTCATTAGTGCGCCAGAAAAAATCAGAGGCAAAAAAATCAATGAAAACAGAAATAATCCTGACTCTGCCAAAAGCTGACGCCGAATTATTAAAATCAGTAATTGATGATTTGCGCGCAGTAACAAATGCAAAGGAGATAAAAGAGGGCAGTTTAAATATAGTGCTTCTTTAGATACATTAAAGCTGTTCTTTAAGTTTAATTCTTAAATTATAGCTGTCTGCCCATTTTGCATACGCCTGCCAACCTTGAAAAGATTCAAGCAATTTTTCACTGTTTATTTCTCTATATTTATATTTATTAATAGTAAAAAGCATTCTTCGAATACTCCTTTTTCTTAATAACTTATGGTTCCAATAATCTCTGAAACCAACAAAATCAATTCCTCTTTCAAGAGAAATAATTTTTGACTTCTGTGAATGAAGCTCCAGTTTTAATTTTTCATTCAAAAATCTATCAATCTGTTGTTTCCAAATTTCCAATTGCTCTCTTGATTTATGCAAAATAACAAAGTCATCTACATATCTAAGATAATATTTTATTTTTAACTCATATTTTACAAAATAATCCAATTCATTTAAATAAACATTGGCAAAAAATTGAGAAGTTAGGTTTCCAAGGGGCATCCCAGTTTTCGCTTGTTTATTTGAAAGATTATTTGGTGAATTTGCAAGGATTTGCTTAATCAGCCAAATTACTTTTTCATCACTGATTCTTCTATTTAAAATATTAAGTAATATCTCATTATTCACATTAGGAAAATAATGCTTTATATCTGCTTTTAAACAAAATGCTTCAGAATGCAAGTTATTAGTTACTTTTCTTCGAAATTTATCAAATCTTTTCAGTGCAAACAAAGTGCCTTTATTCTTGCGGTTTGCACAAGAATCATAAATAAATATTTTATCAAAGAGGGGTTCAATTATTCTAATTAATGCATGATGAACAATCCTGTCCCTAAAGTCGGATTTTGAAATTTTTCTTGTTTTTGGGTCTCTTATAATAAAGGTTATTAATAGTTTAGGTTTGTAAGTTTGATTAATCAATTCTTTTCTTAAGTTTAGTAAATTTTCACGAATACTTTTCTCAAATCCGATTACATAATCTTTCTTTGTTTTTCCCTTGCGGGCTTTTCTCCAAGCATTCGCCAAATTGTTCATCATACAGAGTTTATCATAAATATTTTTGTAAGTTTTCATATCTTAATATCTCTCCTAGCCATTGGGTCATTCGACCAGTATCATTGGAATTAGCCAAATTCTCGTTGTTCGAGTAAAGATTCAAGTTCCTGTTAAGGTACAACCTGGACAAACCCAAAGATATAGCCAATTTATCATTTTAAAAATCCCACAAAATGTAAGATTTCCACCATTACTTCATATTTCGTTGTCACTAAATTTTTAATGACCCTTAAATTTACCCATAGGCAAAACTTAAGCTACTTAATGTTATAATTGAATTTCATGACTTAAAATAAATCTAAATAATGTGCTAATAAATTGGCGTGTGGCCCAGCAACACTCTATTAGAGTATGGCTAGGACTATTAAAAAAAATAATCTCTTTTTAAAATTAATTATACTGCAGAAAAAAATTGCGAGTTGCTTCGCAACTACTTCAAAAAAACCACCCGACCAGCATCATTGGAACTAGCCAAAATCCCGTTGCTCGAGAAAAGATTCAAGTCCCTGCCAAGGCACAACCTGGCCAAACCTGAATTTCTTGTCCACCAAGTTCTACTACCTCCATTTTCACTAAACTTAGGCAATCCAAGTTCATCAACTTCTGAAAACTTAAAACCATCATAGTTTCCCCCTAATCTCTTGTCCTGAATAACTCTAAAATTATCTGAAGGAACAAGTCTTAATCCATAACCATTTTTATCTTCAGGAGCAGAATCAAAACTAAATCCTTCAATCATAAACGGAGTATCTCCAATTTTTCCAAGATTTGCTTCTGCTAACTCATAAATTGTTCGCAGTAACGAATTATTCTTTGGATAATTAGCGTCTATTTTGGATCGTGCAACTAAATTTCTTGAATCAATATAGTGTTTATCTTCAGCAATTCTCATTACTTCGGGCCTGCTTAAGTCTCTTAAATTTGGTGTTCTCGCACCATATTTCTGCGCTAAAACATCTAAATTAGCAACGGCAAATGGTGTTGATCCAATCATTGTTTTAGTTGGTTCATCATATTTTAATCCTGTTCTTGCCTGCTCTGAAAGAGAATTATAAACCATTAAAGCATCATCTCCACAAATCAAACCTGAAACTCTATCCGGACTTTGCCATGCAATATTTAAAGTTGGAATTTCTGCCATTTTAATTTCCTTTTAAAATCTTTTCTGCTATAGCATATCTTTTATTAATTGGTTCAATTTGCGCATCTCTTTCTCTCCTGAGTTCCTCATGCTTTCTTTGAGCATATTCTTGGAAATATTCTTGCGAACTGCCTTCGGCAGTTGAAACTAAAACCACCCGACCAGTATCATTGGAATAAGCCAAACTAACGTAGTTCGAGTAAAGATCCAAGTACCTGTAAAGGAACAACCTGGACAAACCTGAATTTATAGTATAAACTTTTCTATCCCCATTATTTAATCTTTTTGGAAGTCCTGTTTTAGGATTAATATCCCCTGAAGAAAAAGGTCCTGAAGGCTTATTTAAAATTGGAGCATATATAGCTTCTGCATCTTCTTTTAATTTAAACGATAAACCCTCTGGCGAATCTTGGTCTCTTTCCAATGCTGTTCCAAAAAAAGGAATCATTGCAGGGATTCTTTTTCTTTTACCAAATCTTGTATTAATTTGACTAAATAATTTACAAGATAAATAAAAATTCGGATTTCCAGTCGTCCTTAAAACTAAACCAGTATCTTCATACGTTCCATTAAAGTCTAAAGCATTAACTCGCATCGCTTTTTCTAAATCTGCTTGTGAAGCAACTCTAATCCCTGAAGGCAGTTTATCTTGAACTGCAGAAACCCAAAAAGGATTTGAACCCATAACAACTCCATTAGAATATTTTCCAATTTGTAATGCAGGAATATCTTTATAATCCATTCTAATTGATTTTGCAATTTCTTTTCCTGCTTCTCCCCCTAAAAAACCAATTAAAGGAATAATTTTAGGAATATCCATTAAACATCTAACTTCATTTACTGGAAAAGTATTACTTGCCATTTCTTTATATAACCCCCTGGTTTATAAATCTTACTATCTATAGAAATTATATAGTAGTAACACAATAATTTTATGAGTGATAAATTAATTTGAATTTATGATACCCTTAATGGCTTAATATAAATTAGATTCTGCATAGATTTATTAAACTACCTGGCTAATTATTTTATAGAGAATAGTTTTAACATGGACGCAAAAGACATTGAATTTAAGGAAATTGTTGAAAAAATATCTGGTTTCAGAGGCAGGCATACAGAACTGGTTAGTGTTTTAATTCCTGCAGAATATAATGTAAATGCTGTTGTAAAACAGCTTGAGGGTGAAAAATCAACTGCAAGCAACATAAAAAGCAGGACAACAAGAAATAATGTTATTGAAGCCCTTGAAAAGATAATTCGTGAATTAAGAACAGGCCCTCAAAAATATGAAAAAGGAATTGCAATTTTTTGCGGAAATGTTTCTCAGGTTGATGGGCAGACAGATATACAATTCTTTGCAGTAACACCAATAAAACCATTAAATGTCAGAACTTATCGTTGCGACCAAACTTTTGTTACAGAACCTCTCAAAGAGATGAGTGAATCAAGAGATATTTATGGATTGCTGGTAATAGAAAGAAAAGAAGCAACTATTGGAATGTTAGAAGGCACAAGAATAAAAGTCCTGCATAAAATGACTTCAGGAGTTCCTGGAAAAATAAGAGCCGGGGGTCAGAGCTCTCAGCGCTTTGCAAGAATAACAGAAGGACTGGCCAAAGAATTTTATAGAAGAGTAGCAGAAACAATGAAAAGCGCTTTTTTTGAAATGCCAAATCTTAAAGGAATATTAATTGGAGGTCCTATCCCTACAAAAGAAGAATTTATTGAAGAGGGCGATCTTGTGACTGCACTGAAAAATAAGATTATGGCTGTAAAAGATATTGGCTATGCAGACGAGCATGGATTGCAGCTTCTTGTTGAAGCAGCGCAAGAAGAGCTTGCACAGCAGGACATAATAAAAGAAAAAAAATTACTTGAGAGATTTTTTAACACTCTTGGAAAAAATCCTGACAAGGCGGCTTATGGATATCAAAATGTAAAAAATGCACTTGAAAAGGGTGCAGTTGACACTCTTATTTTATCTTCAAAAACACAAAAAGTAATTATGAAAGAACTTTCTCTGATTGCAGGACAGATGGGAACAAATATTGAAATAGTTTCTGATGAAACAGGCGAAGGACAGCAGTTTTTGAATTTGTCGGGAATTGGTGCGTTGCTGAGGTTTGCTGTTTGAGCGAAAAAGCTTAAATAAGAGGTTTCGCTTAAAAAATAATGAAAAAAGATAAATCCATAATTCTTGGAATTTTGATTTTATTGTCTGGATTTTTTGTTCTTATGCAATCAGATAAAAATATATTGCCTTTAATTTTGGGATTATGCATTATTGGAGTTGGTTCTTATTTAATAATTTCAAATACAAACTAAAATGTCCAAATCATTTGAGAAAAATAGGTTGGATTTGGCTTATCAAAAACAACTTCACTATCTAAATGGAGTGATAGCTTTAGGAACAATAGGAATTTTATCTTTTATTGGCACATTTATCTGGAATAAAGAAAATCTTAAAATAGGTGTTATCATTGTAACGACAATTTTAATAATTGACTATTTATGGTATAAAAATATTGATAATAGTTTAAAAGAAATCTCTTTGAAAATAAAAGCACTAAACTAATGCGCCTCAACTTCCACAAACGGCTTCATCCTGTTATTTCCATACTTATTGAAATACAGACATCTGTCAAGTGAGGGCTTTCTTTTTTGCGCTGTTTTCAAAAAAGGATATCCAATTGGAAAAATTCCCTCAACATCAATATTTTCAGGTATTCTTAAAATATTTTTTACCTGTTCATCAACAAAATCTCCAACCCAGCAAGTGCTTAATCCTGACTCAGTTATTTTGAGAAGAAAATTTTCAATTGCAGCTCCTGCCTGCTGTCTTGAATAAATTTCTCCGCGCTCGTCATAACTTCTTACAACATTTTTTCTATCAGAACAAACAACAACTGCAAAATGTGCATCTGCAACAAAATCCTGCTGTGAAGCCTCTGCAAGCTTTGCTATAATTTCTGGCTTGTCAACAAGTATAAATTGTACAGAAGGTATATTTCCTGCAAGCGGTGCTTTGCGCGCATAATCAACTGCTTCAATAATATCCCTCCAGTCAGGCATTTTCGACTTGAATTTTCTGACACTGCTCCTTAGATTAATTGCCTTGTCAAGCTCCATAATAACAATAAATATCCCAACTATATAAATATTATCAAACATTGATATTGCCAACTTAAAGGAACATAAGAATAATCAGCACACGATTTATTTAATCACAAAACCCCTTGAGTATACTCCACACTAAAGTGTGGAATTTGTGCTTGGGTTTTGGGAGAACCGAGAAAAATCTATACACTTTAATTTCAATTTAAAGATTGGAGATTTTTCACGAGTATTAACTATACTTATTTAATTCTGCAAATTTGCTAACCCCCTTATACATTGGGATTTATATAATATTAAACAAATTGAAAATGAAAATATGTTAAATTAGGGGGAAATTATGGGGTGTTAGAAAAACAAATTATTCTGCTAATCTGTCGTCCATTTCATACATTGGTTGCTTAATTGTTTTAATTTATATTAAGTGTAAAAAGGAAAAACACTGATGAACTCGCTAAAAATAAGGCAAAGGAATGGGGGTGTTTAAAGATTAAAATTTCAAAAAGGTATATCCTATTAATTTGACAGCATTCCAAGGGATTTATGGAATACTCTTGTTCTTAATCACTTTTTTATTCTAATATACTTTTCTATCTCAAGATAATCCGCAAGCTCTTTTGTGAGAACTGCATAATATTTTGTAGGCTTTTCAATAACTCCCCATTTTTTCTTATATGGCTGATCGCCAATTTCTAAATCATAATATTCCATTTTATCTTTTATCGCGCTTTCTATGTCTCTTTTAAGCAGGAAAATTGGAGCAGATAAGGATTTATGTTTCCTATTCCACCAACAGCCCAAATAAAAAATTGTATCTTTTTCTTTCATTGCAATATGTACAGCGATTAATTCTTTCCCAATATATGCACTAAGAGTATAACATTTTCCTTTCCATAATTTAATTCTCCTTTGAAAATCTTTTTTGTCTTCTTTCCACAGTTCCAAAAACCATTTTTTGCTTTTATCAAGAGCATTTTTTTCATTATATACAATTCTTACACCAGCATTCTTCTTTTCAACTCTCTTCAAGTCCTTTCTTAAATTTTTGTCTAATTCTAATTTCTCAAAGCTGTCTGGAAGTTTTATTATGTTTGTCAGTTCGTCTTTTTCTTTTGATTCAAAGCCAATATGGCAGTTAGGGTGTATTTCAGTAAGAAAAAAAGGCGTTGGCAAAGTTTTCAGCTCTTTTTCTTCAAGCCAAGCATAAGGCAAAAAAGGCAAATCTTTCCATGTCCAATAAAAAAGTTTTTTATTGAGTTTTACTTTTTCAAATTTCATTAGTGCTCTCCAAGTTTATGCCAATCCCAGAATACTTTTAATTCATGTGCTCTCCAATTGCCTTTTACACTTTCTAAATATTCCTTTTCTTTCTGCGTGGCGACAATATGCGCTTCTTCATCAACTTTAAGTCCAAATTCCTTGACTAAAAATCTCTCAATTAATTCGTGAATGCATAAAGCCCGGAATGATTTTTCCTTTTCTTTATTGCCAAAATTCTTGTCTATAAAAATTTCCCTTCTCTTTCTGCTCCATTCTGCAACATGATCCTCTCTTTTGAGGGTGATTTTGTCTGAAATTCTGCGCCCAAAAAAATTGAGGGATATCCGGTTTTTAGAAAATTTAATATTACTAACAGGGTATTTCAAAAGAATTTTAACAAATTTGTGGTGCAGGTTGTTATCTCTCTTTTTCTTCACACTTCTTCTTTTCATATTTTCTCTAATTGAACGAATTATTTAAAGGTTGTTTAAAAAAATATACTTTAATCATAAAACGCCTCGGAGAGGACTCGAACCTCTGACCCTGCGATTTCCGTATGGGCCTACCGATGTAGGGCGACTTCTAACAGTCGCATGCTCTACCTGTTGCTCCTTTCTTTTGCCATTTTCAGCTAAAAAAGTCTGAGCTACCGAGGCAAGTTCATCTAATCCTAAGATTAAATGATTATCTAAAATCCGATAGTAGCTATATAAATCTTTTGGGATTAGGACAAATACACTATATCTCTTTTTAAGAAATTTTGTCTTATCTCTTAACTTATAAGCTTTAATCTCTCCCCTCCAAGAAGTACACTCCAATATAATCTTATTTTTAATCACAAAATCTGGGAAAAAATACCTATTTTCAGATTTAATTAATGGTTCATATTCATAAGGGATATTTAGGGCATATAATAAGTCAGCAGCATCTTTCTCAAGTTTATTTCTTACAAACTCTCCTTTATTGGTTATAAATTTATATCCCCCAATTTTCTTAAATCGATTATACTGCAATAAATAATATTCTTTAGGGTTATTTTTCTTCATATCTTTATGCCATTTTTTTAATTTTATTGATTGAATCTCATGAATCTTCTTCATATCTCTATCAAAAATTCCTTGTTCTTTCTTAACCTTGACACATTTTAATCCTCCCAAACGTTGCCTAAAATTGTCTTCAAATATTTTTTCTATATATCTTTTACTATTTTTAATTCCAATAAAATCCAATACCCTATCAACCCTATATTGGGGCATGAATGCTCCAATAAGATATCTATCAATTGAAGAACTAGGAATGTCAATTTGGAGGGATAATTTTCTAGATGAACCCGCTTTTTTAATTGCCTTACCTACTAATGCCCTCTGATTGTGTAATTTATAAAACATACAAAAATAAACAGGCAATAGTTTAAATACTTTACCAATCCTATTTAGCTACCGAGGCATAATAAACAAAAAAGCAGGATGTTTATAAAACTAACTGATTGCGCTCGCTCGGCTTCGCCTCGCTCGCCTGAAGGGTAATATTTGTGCGCTTCGCGCATGTTTCCTTTTTCAAATCCTACGCCATTTGTAAATCGGTTTTTAATCATTTAATCTAATATTGAATAAAATAAAGGCAGTTAAAAAATGTAAAATGCGGGAAAATTATGATGTGCTTAAATAAAATTATTCTCCCGTCTGCGCCTTTCGCGCCTTTTCAAGGTGCGCATAAACATTTCCCTGTTTGCTTCCATGGATAAGTGAAATAATTGCCTGATGCGCTTTTTGCATTTCATTCGCAGGCGCAATTATAGCAACATTATTCCCTTTAACAGCAAAAATAGAGTTTGTCAAAGTTTCAAGAACTTTTAATGTTTTTCTTTTTATCCCAATTATTCTTCCTTTAATAACTTCAAAATCTGTTCTTTTTGTATTGGCTTTTATGCTTATCACTTCAAACAAATAATCTTCTTTCATCAATAAAAAAGCGTCTTCAGGAAGAAATGGGAAATCAAGCGCGAGAATAACTCTTTCAGCAAAATATTCATCAGGAGGATGGCCTTTTATAAAAACATTTGTTCCTTTGATAGTTATCTTAACTTTAAGTTTTGATTCAATCTCCTCTTTATTCTGACGAAGTTTTCTTATGCTTTTTATATAAATTTCTTTCATATTAAAAACCAGCATCAATATTTTTCAAAAATCCTTTTTCTCTTAGCACGCTTGCATGATTAGAAGGATACTTGAATAAAACATCTCCCTTTTCATTGTCAAATTCCCACGGCTCAATTATAACATAATCACCCTCTCTTATCCATAATGCTCTTTTTAATCTTCCTGGAACTCTGCAGTTTCGCGTCTTTCCATCATTGCACTTTACAATCATTCTTCCTGCACCAACTCTCTGGTCAACAACTCCAACAAGTTCATTTCTTCTTGGAATCCTGATTCTTATAAACTCCTCATTACCTTCACTATTTGTTTGGAATTTAGAATTATCCATTATAGAAAATCAAAAACAATGCTAAAAAACCTTTCGGTTTATCAAAAAGACTTTTTTGCGCCTTCTTTAACTGCCTTCTCTGCATTTTCCTTAGAGAGCATAGCACACATTGTTGTGCTGCAAATAGGGCATTTTCCTTTTGCAATATATCCTCCGCGGGATGTTTGTGCTACTACGGCGTCTTTCATCTTTTGTCCTTTTTTCTTGCATTTTACACAATAAG
>Ga0208375_1001404_pt1 | contig 27213 bp, 35 predicted proteins | sample RifOxyD1_FD_184038 | JGI IMG/M metagenome (GOLD analysis project Ga0208375, IMG submission 184038) | Soil microbial communities from Rifle, Colorado - Rifle Oxygen_injection D1 (SPAdes) | ecosystem: Environmental > Terrestrial > Deep subsurface > Rock core/Sediment | place: Rifle, Colorado...
TGTGGTGCTGTGGCACTAACCGACGGTTCTGAACGCGGAGTAGAAACGATAACTTCCTCTGGATTTGACTCTACCGTGGCGGCAACTTCGGGTGCCGGTTCAGGAATGACTGGATTGTAACCTTCTATCACTTCCTCTTTAGGATCCAACAATTTTCCAATCAAACCGGAATATTCCGTGGCAACTATTTTTTGGGACTCCCCTTTTTCTCTTTCCAATTTTTGGACTCTTTTTAAGTAAGATAATTCATAGTTGATATTTTCTCCCAACTCTTTGGCCACATAAAGTCCAAGGTCTCTGCCGTCCAGAGCTTCTTTGCTGACCGTCAGGATTTTTTCTATTTCTTTATTTTGCCAAACATCATTTTCAATGACTAAGGTCTGGTAAGAATAAGCGGCGTAATAATTTTTATCATCTTCAGTAACAGCGCTAATCCTCAAATTAAAATTAAAATTGTCCAGATCGGCTGAAACAATCAAACCATTATCAACGGAAATAACGGTCTCCTCGCTCGCATAAACGCTCTCGCGCACATCGGGATTAGCGGCAAAAGTGATGCTAAAACCGAAAAAACATATGACAAAAATTATGGTGAAAGCGTTGTTGTATTTTATAAAATTGAGAATTTTTTGCTGCATATATCCGCACACTAACCTTCATTTTGCGCCAGTGTATTTTTTAGTCTTAATAATAATTGATTTCTTGCTTGACCTCTTAATTTTAGCATTTTTTCTCTTCTTCGCGCATCAGACTCTGCTCCATATGCTTCATAATAAATAAGTTTGTATGGTTTTTTGATATGTGTAGATTGTACCTTACCGCTATTATGTTCTAAGATTCTTCTTTTTAAGTCATTAGTAGATCCTATATACAGCTCATCATATGTCTTACTTTTCAACATATAGACATAGAACATAATGAAATGAAAGTTAGTGTGCGGATTTATTATAATCAATTTAAAACTATCGAGCAACGCTAACCATTCCAGCTCAAGCCATCTACGTTTTTTATTGATCCTCTGGTCAATCCATTGACTGTTTTTATCGATGTTTCGCCCAAACCGTTTATTGTTTGGAGCGATGGAGCAAAGATGGACGGGCTGGGCGATCCGGAAATTGATGATGACGGGCTCACGCTTGACGAAGGACTGACCGAAGAGCTTATCGATGAAGAGGGGCTCCCACTCGCGGAAACAGAAGACGATGGGGATACGGATGAAGATGTGCTAGCAGATACGGAACTGCTTACGCTTGAAGATGGAGAGACAGATTCAGAGAGGCTTGGAGAAATAGAAAGTGAAGTGCTTGGAGAAATGCTTTGGCTTGGAGAGACGGACGGGCTTTCGGATGGAGAAAGGGATGGGGACAAAGATTGAGATGGACTGACCGAAGGACTTTCACTTGATGAAAGAGACGGTGATGATGAAGGGCTTTCCGAAGGCGAAAGAGAGGTGGAGGGAGAAATTGAAGGAGAAGTGGAAGGAGAAGTGCTTGGAGAGACACTCTGGCTCGGAGAGACCGAAGGAGAAATTGAAGGAGAGGCGGAGGGGCTAAGAGAAGAACTTAGCGAAGGAGATACCGACACAGACGGTGAAATAGATGGAGAGGCGCTTGGAGAAAGAGACGGCGATAAACTTTCGCTTGGACTAACAGACGAAGAGATAGACTGACTTTCGGATGGAGAGGCGCTCGGGGAGATGGAAGAAGAAAGGGACGAACTTTCGCTTGATGATTCAGATGGGGAAATGGAAGTAGACGGAGAGATGGAAGGTGAAATACTTGGGGATTCGGATGAGGAAAGTGAGGGAGAAAGAGAAGGACTTAAAGATTGGGATGGAGAAATAGAAGGAGAAGCAGACGGTGATCCTGATGGGCTAATAGATTGCGAGGGACTTACGGATGAAGAGGCAGATGGTGAAGTGGAGGGAGACAAGGATCCAGAAGGAGAAACAGAAGGAGAAGCGCTGGGAGATAAAGACGGGGAAAGAGATGATGATGGGGAGACAGATGGAGATTCCGAAGGACTTGCCGATGAGGATAAGGATGGAGATGCCGACGGGGATTCAGAAGGGCTTAAAGATTGGGAGGGAGAAATTGAGGGAGATTGAGATGGAGAGAGAGAGGGACTTAAAGATTGGGATGGGGAGATTGATGGACTTTCGCTCGGCGACGCTGATGGCGAAAGAGATACTGATGGCGAGATACTTGGTGAAGCGGATGGACTCTCAGATGGCGACAATGATGCAGATGGAGATATGGATGGAGATGCACTGGGTGAAGCGGAGGGAGATAAAGATTCAGACGGAGAGATTGAGGGAGAGGATGATGGGGATTTAGAGGGACTTAGCGAAGCGGATGGTGAAATAGAGGGAGAAGAGCTTGGAGAGAGAGACGGAGAAAGAGAAGCGGAAGGACTCAAAGATGGAGAGGATGATGGTGATGCTGAAGGAGAGAGAGATCGGGAGGCGGATGGTGATTCAGATGGTGACAAGGATGATGACGGGGAAATGCTTGGGGAAGCGCTTGGGCTGGCAGAGGGTGAAAGTGAAGGAGAAGCTGAAGGGCTTTCAGATGGTGAGAGAGAGGCGGAAGGAGAGATGGAGGGTGAAGCGCTTGGGCTAGCGCTAGGAGATATAGAAACAGATGGTGAAATGCTTGAGCTCGCTGAAGGTGAAGCGGAAGGACTTACGCTCGGTGAGGCGGAGGGTGAAAGTGAGGGAGACAAAGAGGCGCTGGGAGAAATTGAAGGTGAAGCGCTGGGTGATGCGGAGGGAGAAATAGACGGTGAAGCAGATGGAGAAGCTGATGGTGATATTGATCGAGAAGCCGATGGACTTTCAGAAGGACTTAGCGAAGATGAAGGTGAAATACTTGGAGAGGCACTAGGTGAGGCACTCGGTGAGAATGACGGAGAGGCGCTCGGACTTAGAGATGGTGAGAGAGATGCTGAAGGAGAAATACTTGGGCTTGCAGATGGTGAGGCACTCGGTGATGCAGATGGGCTGGCACTTGGAGAAAAAGAGGGAGATAACGATTGTGATGGCGAAATGGACGGAGATGCGGAGGGAGATGCTGATGGAGAAATGGATCTAGAAGCAGATGGACTCGTGGAAGGACTGAGTGATGCTGAAGGTGAAATACTTGGCGAGGCACTAGGTGATGCACTTGGTGAGAATGACGGAGAGGCGCTCGGACTTAGAGATGGAGAAAGAGATGCCGATGGAGAAATAGAAGGACTGGCGCTCGGAGATGCTGATGGGCTCAATGATGGCGAAGCGCTTGGACTTTCTGATGGTGACAAAGATGCGGAGGGTGAAATACTCGGGGACGCGGAGGGACTAGCACTCGGTGAAAGCGATCGAGATGCGGAGGGAGATGCTGATGGACTCAAAGACGAGGATGGGCTGATACTTGGTGATGCGCTCGGTGATGCGGAGGGAGAAATAGAGCGAGAGGCAGATGGAGATTCTGACGGAGAGAGAGATGATGACGGAGAAATGGAAGGACTGGCGCTCGGAGATGCTGATGGGCTCAATGACGGAGAGGCGCTCGGTGAAAGTGAGGGAGACAAAGACGATGAGGGAGAGATACTTGGAGATGCGGAAGGGCTTGCACTCGGAGAAAAAGATGGTGAGGCGCTCGGTGAAAGTGACGGGGATAAAGACGCTGATGGCGATATTGAAGGACTGGCGCTTGGCGAAGCTGATGAAGACAATGATGGACTGGCACTCGGACTTAGAGATGGGCTTAACGAAGCAGAAGGAGAAATGCTTGGGCTTGCAGACGGAGAGGCACTCGGTGATGCAGATGGGCTGGCACTTGGAGAAAAAGAGGGAGATAACGATTGTGATGGCGAAATGGACGGAGATGCGGAAGGGCTGGCTGATGGAGAAAGTGATCGAGAAGCAGAGGGACTCGCGGATGGACTGAGAGATGCGGAGGGAGAAATAGAAGGACTTGCACTGGGAGAGGATGAAGGAGACGCGGAAGGACTGGCGCTTGGCGAAAGCGATGGAGACAAAGAGGTGCTTGGTGAGATGGAGGGTGAAGCACTCGGACTTGCAGATGGAGAGATTGATCTAGAAGCGGAGGGGCTTGCAGAAGGACTCAATGATGTGGAAGGGGAAATGCTAGGAGAGACGGAAGGACTGGCGCTTGGAGAAAGTGATCGAGATGCGGAAGGGCTTTCTGAAGGAGAGAGTGAAGTGCTGGGGGAAATACTTGGTGAAGCAGATGGAGAAGCGGAGGGAGATATAGAAACAGATGGAGAAATACTGGGTGAAGCAGATGGAGATTTAGAGGGGCTTAAAGATTGAGACGGAGAGATGCTTGGGCTTTCGGATGGAGAGGCGGAGGGAGAAATGGAGGGACTGGCGCTGGGTGAAGCCGAGGGAGATACAGATTCGGATGGTGAGATGGATGGAGAGGCGGAGGGAGATGCGGATGGCGAGAGAGATGCAGAAGGAGAGATTGAGGGACTAGCACTTGGGCTTAAAGATGGTGAGGCAGAAGGAGATACGGAAGTAGAGGGAGAGATGGACGGGCTAGCAGAGGGCGAAAGTGACGGTGAAAACGACGAACTGACATAGAGGCCGCCACCAAAGTCATCTATTTTCCCAGAATGATAAATAGTCGCAGCGCCTATATAACCAGCGGAGCTGTATGTTGTGTCAGTCCTTGAACCGACGAGATACCACTGCCCACCATGATATGTGTAAGCGTTGATGGTACTGCCGATTATTTCCATCCCGATTTTGTCTCCAGCCACAGTGGCAAAACCAAGTATGGCGTTGATATCCATCGTTGCTCCAATCTGGGCGGCACCACCAACATCATTCCAATCATAAGCGGCATGGTCGGTAACTTTGAAAAGTATTAAATTTGAAGGAGTGGAAAAATATAATTCATAACCTCTAAAATTTGCTCCGGACACATTGGTCACTCTGCCAAAAACCGCGCTGTCGTCTCTAACAGTCAAAGTCACATAGACTTCTATATTGGGTCCAAAGGTAGCAGCATCCCAATAACTGCTGTTCAAAGCAATGTCTGATTCCCCTACTGCTCCGTTTGAAGAAACCTTGAGGCCATTTGCAAGAGTGGTCCAGTTGGCTGAAGGTGGCGGGCCTTCATCACTGCGGTTGAAATCATCCAAAACTCCAGACGTTGGAAATGTAATTGGAACTGATGGAGAAATGCTGGGAGAAGCAGAAGGAGAAAGAGATGGAGAAAGAGAGGCTGACGGTGATATTGAGGGACTAGCGCTTGGGGAGGCGCTTGGAGATATGGAAGCAGAGGGAGAGATACTGGGAGAGGCGCTTGGACTAGCGCTCGGTGAAAGAGATGGCGAGGCGGAGGGAGATCTGGAAGGAGATCTGGAAGGAGATCTGGAGGCAGAAGCCGAAGTTCCACCAATAAAATACTTGGGTATCTTATATCCGTGCTTTTCAAACCACCAACATAAGTGAATGGGCTTCCATTCCTTTAACTTTGGTTCATCAACAAAAAAACTTGCAAGAAAATGAGCAATATCAGTCGCCCCCGTTATGATTCTAGCCGTTGTTTTTATCAATTTCAGCATAAAATTATCCCAAAATGACTTGTATTTTGGGTTATCATACAAAGGTTTTATATTTAAGATTATATTACAGTAAACCCCAAGGGACAAATGATAGTTACAGAGGGAAACGGCTCTAAAGTCAAATATTCAATATCATAGAGACGACTCAAATCTTGCAGCCATTTTTTTATCGACGGTTTTTTGTATTTTATCATCCATTCTACCCGGTCGCGTTCATCACTGCCTCCCTCAATAATTATGAGCTGGCGCGTTTTATCTATCCATCTGGGAATAATCTTCTCCAAAATTCCCCCTTCATTGCTCAAATCAACATGCAAAATATCAATTGATTTATATGTTTTGTCTATGCCAATGGCATCAGTTAATTTAAATTTAACAATATCTTTGAATTTCTTGAGATTTTTTTGCGCTACGGATTGAGAAACAGAATTAAATTTATATTTTTCCCAGAGGTCATAGCAATCGAGGGAGCCTTTTTTATTGTCCGCTAATCCCCTTGCGATATGGTAAGCGCTGTATCCCGCCTTCGTTCCCAATTCAACCACTTTCCTCGGATTATAAATGCGGATAAGCGAATAGAAAAAATCGCCGTAATTATTTTTTTCATATGAAGAATGCCAGAGATTTTTCATTTTATACCATGCCGGTTAAATATTTTTTCCATTTTTTCATAATCGAGTTTAACATATTTGGTATTTATACTATGAAAATTTTCTGCCACCAGTGACATAAATGCTGCAGTTTCGCCGGTCTTTAACTTACAGGCCCTGTTTCTTATCCATTCAAATATTTTTTCAGAGTCCTTTCTAAAAAAGAAGCTTCCGGTATCTAATTTGCCACAGCCATCATCTGTAAAACCGGCAGTAGTATCTTCCAGGTTGATTTCTGAACTATCTATTGGACGAAGTTGAAAAACATCTAAGTCGTGAGACCACCAGAATTCCCCTTCTCTGACCACACCTTGCATCAAAAGATGAAATATGACATCGGATTTATTGGCTTTATCATCTAACACTATTGATTTAATCTTCTTGTATTCATATGGAAAATTAGTGATCAGTACAATGTCTTCTGGTTTCCAGTCCAGTTCAAGGCTATTATCTATTTGGGCTTCTATTAAATGTTCTGTTTTGTCCAAGAATTTTTTTTCAGGACTTTGATAGACCATTAAATTTTTCATTTTTTTGGGGTTAATTCCTTTTACTTCATGCTTATGAAATATTTTAATCAACCTTTCAGGCATTAAAGGTTTGTTCATACTATTTTTGCCATACATGGCAGAATCCAGTAAACGTTCTTTCATAAAATGAAAATGGGCCACCTTGATTGGCTTTGTTGCCAAGGGGTAATGTTGGTTAAGGTAATTCATCTCAAAGTCGTAAGTGATGTTTAATTTTTTGACCCTTTTTTGGAAATTTTCTGCGCCAGGGTGATTGAGAGGAGCAAATTTCTTTTGGGCATCCCATTGCGACCCAGTTGCCCAAAAAAGGTTGTTGGTGTACAGGGCACTCATGGCAACCTCTTCATCCACTTTATATTTATACATTACTTCTCTTATTAAACCGAAAAGATCTTTGGCACTATCTTTAAAAAAGAAGGAGCTTGCGCTGATCTTTGCTCCATTGGGCCATTCAACTATTCCCATATCACATTCACCTAAATTTAGTTCGGACTCTGTCACTTCATACATTTGATAAAGGTCGGTATCGTGATACCAGTAAAGCTCATTTTTTTCTATCAGTTTTCTGTCAAATAACTCAACGATGACATTGATTATTGGGGCGCAAGGAGAAATATCGGCGTTATAATTATCATTGCTGACGAGTAGCGACTTGACCCCTTTGTATTCATAAGTAAAGTTGGTGGCGAGTATTATGTCCTCCGCTTTCCAGCCCAAGCTCAAATTATTGTCTATTTCAATTTTAACCGACATTTTGTGTTCCGGAATGAAATCTTTGGACGGATGCACAAAAAGCATTATATTTTTCATAGATTTCGTACAAAATTCATTACTAGTCTCCCATCGCAAGAAGCATTAATAAAAGTTTTGTATGGTCAAAAATTCCAGATGGCTTTAATCTCTTAAGAAATGAGTTGATGTTGCGATAATTTGTTGTCACAAGTGATGCCAGAGCAACAGCTTCGCTAGACTGTAATTTCAAAGCTCTATTTCTTATCCATTCAAATATTTTATGAGAACCTTTTCTAAAAAAGAACCTGTTCAAGTTAAATTTAGAGCTATCATCTTCTACGAAACCAGCAAGCCCCCCCTGCAAACTAATTTCTGAACCATCTATTGGGTGAAGCTGAAAAAAGTCTAAATCGTGATATAACCAAAGTTCATTCTCATGAACCATCTTTTCTTCCAAAAGATGATATATAACATTTGACTTTTGGACAGTATATTCAGAGTCACGAAAAAGATTTGGATTAATAATTTTTGCTTCAACTCCTTTGTATTTGTATGGAAAATCGGTAAGCAAAACAATATCAGCTCTCTTCCATCCCATTCTAAGACTGTTGATTATTTGCCTTTTTACTAAATCTTCTACCTCGGCAGAGAACCTCTTTTCGGGGTTAAAATAGACCATTAAATTTTTCATTTTTTTTGGTCTTTTTCTAACAATAAGCAAGCACATTACGCCCGTCTGTCTTTCGCCATCCCCTTCGTTGTATTTGACGTTTAACATCTGACTCTCAGGGTACTCATAGCGTATTTGGTCTAAAATTTCTGCTTCAACACCTCTTGGATATCCTACCCTAGTTCCATATTTCAGTTCTGCTGCCATTATTATCACCCCTTCTTTTATGTTGTTAAATACTGATCTAATTAGCTCATGACCCATCCACATGTAGTAAACATCTATTTTTTCTGGAGGATTAAAGGTCGTAGCATCTGCGCAAATGGTAGGAAGACCCCTTTTGCAGGAGATCTTGACTCTCTCTTCATCAATTTCAACACCAATGACACGTCTGGCATATTTGGCCATCTCAAGTGCAATGTCTCCAGCTGCTGACCCAAGCTCGCAAACTACCTTGTTTTTGATGTATGATTTAATAGCCTTAACAACAGCTAAGGGTGTACGGTAAGGTACTTCCAGAATAGTTTGACCGGGCTTAAAATCGTAAACTGAGGAATAATCGTTGTAAAAAATGTTGTTGTCCATTTAATTAAATAATAAGCATTATATTTTTCATTTTATCCCATATCGATTAAATATTTTTATTAATCTTTCCGGCATTAAGACCGTATTTATTATAATAACCACAAAGCCTGTTCCTCGTCTATCTTAATCGCCTTGATGCTGTTGTATTCATAGGAGAAATTGGTAACAAATATAATATCTTCTCTTTTCCAGCCCAACTCCAAACTGTTGTCTATCTGAATCTGAACGGTGATTTTTTCTTCATCACCAAAACATTTAGGTGGATTTATATAAATTAAAAGATTTTTCATACCACGATTTTCATGCTGTTTTAAAACTATCTATAAAATTTTGTAAAAGTTGGGCATTTTTTTCTCTCTCGGCTTCTTTTGAAAGATATATTCCTTTACAATCAGTTTCAAATTTTCTTTTCCTATACTCTAAATGAGTCGCGTCTTCTATCTGGCCGGAAAATTCATCAATGCCAATCTCTTTTATTACCACTCCCCGCAAAAAAACTCTTCTATTTATTTTTTTTGCAACATCATTTATCCAATGGTCGGTATACCAAGCCGCAAAATAAGGAGGGGTAAAGTAACCAACGGTGTCAACCCAATTCTTGTGAAGAAAACCGACTGTGCCAAAACTGGAACGAGTATATTTGTTATTGGCATAAACAAATATTATTTTATCTGCCGATTGGTCAAAAGCCTCTTTAACATGTTTGTCCCATTCTTTAGTGTAAAAAAACATATCGTCAGCCGCGAACATATAAATGGGGCCGGTAGCAATTTTGTAACACTCATTAAATGTTTGCGAATGATTTATCCTGTCCCCCGTCACTTCTTTGTGTTTGCCAAAATATTCATAGATTGATGGGTCATCATTATCACGATAAGAAACAAACTCAATATCGTTCGGTTCAGAAGCGTTGTCTAAAACAGAGAGGCACATCCTCTTGAAAAATTCTGGTCTTCCTCTTGTCGGTAATATTATTGAAATCATTAAATTAAAAAGAAATTATTTTAATTGTTTATATAATTCTGCAATCTTGCTGATATGGTATTTTTCTGCCGGTTCAATAATTTTAGCCGCCCATTGATTGTAATAATTCCCATCCTTCAATTTATTTAACTCGTCTAGTAAAGAATCAATATTTTCAATCGCAATAAAATTACCTTCGAATTCTTTGAATGCCGGATGCCAATTGCAAACAGTGGGAATGCCAAACGATGCCGCGTTTATAATCTTTGTCGGGTGTTTAAACGGTTCATTAACATCAGGATACCCAAATATCTGAATATCAATCTGTTTGTAAAAATCAACTACATCTTGCCTGCTTTTATAAGTGAAATAAGTCATAAACTCAAGCCCAATTTCGGCCAGTCGCCTTTTCATCTCTTCAAGCGGTTTGTAAATAAAAGAGCCATAGCTGCCAACGAAACCGACTGTTGTGATTTTTTTCCGGTGTCTTATGGTTCGTTCAAAATTACAATGGTGTTCAGGGATAAGAACAATATCGTTTTTTAGTTTTCCCTTAATAAAATCATAGCTGTATTGCGAGGAAGCGATCAATTTAATCTTGGGACGGCTTTGCAGTAATGGGATAAGATGGCCTCCCCCGTCCGAAACATCCACATAAGAGCCGTCTTTAACTTGGTCTAATTTTTTAGGTTTAAGATAAATGCATAAATCATTTTCGTACCCGCTTGTAGGGTTATATTTTGCGCCTAAATATTCGGCCATTTGCTCTCCTCTAATAAGCGATGTCCCCCGATGCAAACACGGCTCGCCCAACGGCGAATCTTTGTCGATTGCGAAGAAATAAGGTCTTGCAAAAATAGATATGTTCATAACTTTTTAAAATGCCTTTTGTAAGGGTTATGTTTTTCTCACCAAAATACTTTTAAAACCGAGGTGCTTCATCATTGCATATTTGTGGTTTCCGTCCAGAATTATTTTGTCAGAATTAATTATTATAGGCTTTGTCAATCGGTTCTTTTTTACGTTTTCATACGCCGCTATTTTTTCAAGCATCCATTTGTTCAATCTGTCTTCAGACCACCATTTTCTATAATCTTTGAGAAATTTATAATAATGGGTATTTTTATATCCGATCCCCCTGTCCAGTTCTTCATAAAACTTGTCTTGTTCATGGTTTTTATAAATCAGGCTTTCTATCGGCACCCTTTCCAAAGTCCGGCTTTTGAAACACAGGCCCCAAAGACGCCTTGGCGAAGGGTCGCCTTCAAGAGGAAGTTCGTCTATAAAACCAACCTCATCCCAATTTTTAAAATAACTTCTGATGTCGGTAAAATCGGCCGAGGCGCAGCAAATTCTTCTGTATCTTTTTTCCGCGGTAACAATTATGCAAAAAACAGTCTTGGATTGCAGTTTATCCATATAATCCAGCCAATCGTTAATAAGGAAATAATAATGAGAGTTAACCAATACTGTATAATCAGCCAATGGCAAAGAATCTATGCATTTTTCCATATGGGAATGAATTATTTGGTATTTATTTCCATTTTTATCCCGCCAGGCCAGTCCTCGCCTAATTGCCTCTTCATCCGCGTCCACTCCAACAACTTGTCCAAAACCTTTTTCCTCCGCAAGTTTTAAAAACAAACCGGCGTTGCAACCCATTTCAATCAAAGTCATCTCCCCGCAATCTTTCGGAAGGAAAGGCGCGACGAAATTGTTCCATTTTCCCTTATTCCAAAATTTGCTTCTTGTTTCTTTTTTGTCCCTTTCGGACATCGGTTCCCCATCCAGATATTGATATTCTCTAAACGGCTTCATGTGCTTTTAGCTTGTCTTAATTTATTCAAATTTTCCTCTGTCCACCCCGGCACCGGCCAGAATTTTTCAATGAGCCAGGAGAGGGGGTATTTCTGCTTGGGCCATTTGTTTTCCCAAAATAAATTTTTGACATTCTCTTTGGTTTTTTGGGTGTCTTTGCCGGAATTTGGCCAAGGGAAACCAAAATCCCCGCCTTGGGTTCGAAACATATGGGCATACCAAGTTTTATGATTGACGAGTACCCTGCCGCCCGAGAGCCAAGTTTTGGCGGCTACTTCTATCCCCTGATTGCCCCAGTTGCCGAGCTTTTCATCTGAGAGTTCCAGTTCCCACCATTTGTCGCGAGTGCACATAAAAGCCGAACCTTGTAAAGACATACTTTCGGTAATTCCTTTTGTCTCCAAATCCTTTTTGTATTCCGGCCGCCTGCAATATTCGTTGAAATATTGGAAATGTGGCTCGGCGTCAAAACTGTACGAATTGCTTTGCGGCCTTTCTTTGCCGATCCACATCATTTTTCTTTTGAAATCTTTGCCGTCGCACGGCTTGCCTGTGCCCTTGAAATCGGTCTCGGCGCACTTGGTCGGCGTCGGACCTTGATACCATTTTTTGCCGCATTTCATGCACTTCCAGTCAAAAGCCCAGAGATTTCTCATAGTTGGCACCATGGTCACGTCATCTCCCGTTTCTTTGTAGGCCTCTAACATTTTGCGGTCAAAACCCTGGTCAAAAGCACAGTGGGCGTCCACTTTCATTACATATTTTGCGCGTGAAAGTTTGCAGGCAATATTGGCTCCAGCCCTCTGCCCGACTGCCTCCGGCACATAAACTACATTCACTCTGTCATCTTGCGGAATAGGCGGATCCGCCCACGCCCCATCCAAAAGGGCGATGACCTCCGTGTCGGATTCGATATGCTGCAAAATGTCCTCAATGGTGCGAGCCAAAAACATTTCATTGCGGCTGGGAATTAAAATTGAAAGTTCTTTGCTCATACATTTAAAACATTATTGTCCCATTTTGAGACATCAACGGTGTTGGAAACCACCGAAGCCCACGGCTTATACGCCACCCAATCATAGCGGTATTTGAAATGGGGCCAGGCCATTTGGTAATTGTATTTGTTTTCAGAATCATTGGTGTCATGAATGACGATATAATCAGCCGTATCTTTGAAGTTTATGACGTCCACCCCCCTTCTTTCTGGCGGATGATGATCAATGAATACTACGCCCCAACGCGTCTCGAAGTCCATTGCGTCCCAATTTTCTATAAATTTGATCTTATGAAGAGGGCTTTGAAATCTTTTGGCAAAATCGTAAAATTCTTGCGTGTTTTCATAGGTGACCAATTTTTTGTCCAAACTTTTGCAGAGCCAGTGCAAAAGCGGAGTGCTAAAAAATCCAGCGCCCACCTCGACCACCGGCCCTTTACTCGCCAAAATCGCTTTTATTAGAAGCGTGAAATGGGAGGACCATTCTTTTGCTCGGTTGTAGCTTATGTGCATAGTTTTAAGTGTTTAATATATTATTATCCCATTTGGTGACATCATGGAAGTTGCTAACTACCGATGCCCATGGCATAAGTTCTGTCCAATCATATTGGTATTTAAACTTCGCCAAATCTTTTCTCCATTTGTATTTGTCGGGCGGGTTGGTGTCGTGCATGACGACATAATCAGCCACATTTTGAAAATTAAGAGCATCCACTCCCCTTCTTTGCGGCGGATGGTGGTCAATAAAAACTACGCCCCAGCGTGACCTGAAATCCATTTTATCCCAGTTTTCAATAAATTTGACTTTGTGGCCCTTGTCTTGAAAATTTTTGGCAAATTTATAAAACTCCCGTTCGTTTTCATAAGTTATAAGCAACCTGCCCAAACTTTTGCACATCCAGTGAAGCAATGGGGTGCTAAAAAATCCGGCGCCCACCTCGGCCACCGGCCCTCGGCTCGCCAAAATCGCTTTGATTAAAAGTGTGAAGTGAGAGGACCATCCTTTCGCCTGATCGTATTTTATTCGCATTTCATTTAAATTTTTTTACCAATTCCGATGCTTTTAATGTGTCAATTTTCCCATCATAATACGGGATTTCGTGCGCTCTCATAACGGCCATTCTTTTGCGGTGGCTGCGCTGGATCTCCTCGGTGCCATAGTCGTGGCTAAATTGGATTATAGGGCAGACGGTAAAAAACTCAAACTTTTTCCTGCGGGTAAGGCCCAGCCGCTTTTCGGTTCTTTCTTTTCCCAGTTCTCCGGTTTTGTCCAGCGGCGTGCCGTTTGGGTACTTAGCAAATCTTTCCTCCAAAGCCTCAATGGTCAATTCCCGAGGAGCAATCAAAGAAAAATTACCCACTCTATATCTGAAAGAGAAAAGCGGCGCGCCCCAAGTGAAAAGCGACCAACGGTTCATGTTGTAAGCAAAGGTGTCTAGGGGCGGACGACAAGCCATGAAATGCTCTCGGCAGTAAAGCACATCATCTTCGGCAATAGCGATGTAAGGCGTGGTGGCCAACTTGGCGGCTTTTAGCATTTGCCAATATATGTTTGATGAACTTTCCGGTTCGGTTTGAATTAAATTTATGCCCAAATCCATCGGTTTTTTTGAAATGGTAATCAGAGGGAAATCGCCGATTGATTCCAAAAGAATTTGCTGGTGGTATTTGGCCCACTCCGCCGGCACTTTATTTACGGTTAAAAATACAACGGTTAAATCTTTCATTGGAATTTTTTGACCAACTCGGCCGATTTGCCCCAGTAAGGAATATCACAAGCCCTGACTAGGCCCATGCGTTTTTTGTGCATGCTTTGCACGGTTTCAGACGAATTTTCGGCGCTTGAAAAATAGTCGTGATTAAATTGAATAATGGGCACAAAAGAATAAAAGCTGGTTGATTTTCTTTCCGTTACCCGCAAAAGCCGTTCGTATCCTATTCCAAATTCGCCGCATTTTCGTCTTGGCATGCCTGCAGGATATTTGGCAAACCTTTCCTTCAGAGCTTCTATAAATAATTCTCGCGGCGCAATGCAAGCCGCTCCAGCAAAATTGTTTTTCCAAGAAAAAAGCGGCGCGCCCCAAGTGAAAAGCGACCAGCGGTGCAGATTATAAGCAAAGGTGTCCAAGGGCGGCCTGAAAGATGTAAAATGATCTTTGGTATAAAGGGTGTCATCTTCCACTATCGCCACATAAGGAGTCTCGGCAAGTTTGGCGGCCCGAAGCATTTGCCAATAATAACTGTTGACATGCGGCTCGTCTTCTATATTCAAACCAAAATCAATCGGCTCTTTGGACACAGAAACGACCGGGCAGTCTCCTATGGCTTCCGTCAAAACTTGCCTGTGGTATGCCGCCCACTTTTGAGGCACGACGTTTGATGTAAAAAAAAGCGCTGTTAAATCTGCCATTTTGGCCTGATTTCATTTTTATAATAATCCCCCCAAATATCAATAGAATACTTCCAACAAGCTTCGTTATTTGATGGATTTTCTTTTGTTCCATTGTTGTGGGTTCTCGGAAAATCTCTATGTTTGTGGGCGTGCCAAGTATTTTTGTTGACCATAAGTTTGCCGCCTGCCTTCCAAGTTTTAAAAACCATTTCGTGCGAATCTTGATAAAGCGGACCGTAGCCTTCGGTTTGGAGTTCGCCGATCACCTTGTCCCACCACTTTCGCCTCATCACCCAACAAGAGCCCTGCATGGCCATGGTCTCATCAATCATAATGTCTTTTCTTTTGCTTGTCCGGCTCTTCCATTCCGCTCCGGCAAATTTTTTCGGCTCTCCCGCAATAACCAGTTTGCAGTAATCCACCGGCGGCAAATCCATAACTTCCCACTTCACCGGATCAAGATAATAGCGCCTCGGAGTGACTATCCAATTTGGTTCGCAATCTTTGGTGAGGATAATGTCATAACCCTTGCCAAACATACAATGTTCATCCGTACGCATTATAAATTCCCCTTTTGAAGCCAAAACTCCGGCGTTGATTGCTTCTCTCATGCCTCTGTTTTTGCCCAAATGGAGTATGCGCAATTTGGGATGGTCCTCTAGCCGAGGATCGGGCCAGTAGCCGTCCAAAACAGCGATAATCTCAATATCCCCCTCTGCATTCTCAATCAGTGAGTTGATGGTTTTTTGCAAAAGCGGGTCTTTGTATGATGGTATTATGACTGACAGCATATAACTTTTATACTATACATGCGTCAGGTAGTCCATTGACGGCTTAAAGTAAATGCGATCCGTGTGGGTGGCAATGCCCACTACTTGAATGGCGTTGTCCGCGGCTGATGGCTGTACTTGGGTTTCAACTCCAGCGTCGGTTGATAAGTACACCACTCCGCCTATAGTAAAATTGTATCTTGAATCGTCGCGATAAATGCCGTGCAAAAGCACCAAGTGGGAACCGCTCCCGGCAGTTTCCAGAGCCATTCCCATGGCCGGATACAATCCCGCCGCATTAGCGTCAGCTTTCCAGACTTTTCCGTCAGACTTAAAATAAAGCAAATCTCCCGGGACCAAAGATTCTCCATAGGTCATGCTGACCGTAAGGCCGGAGACAGTTTGGTTTGCGGTTGGCGTTTCAATCAATCTGATACCCGCCACATTATTTATAGGCAATTCCCCCATATCCAAGCGAAATTTAGAAATTTTAATAGTTTGAGTGCCAACCTTTAAATCGCCGCATTTTAGGCAGGTAAAAAGAGAAGTGGGCACAGTTCTAGTTTTGTCGATACCCAAAAGCGGAATCCATCTATGTTTGTTGCACTCTGTTTTTTCTGCTATTTTTTCTGCCATTTGGGTTTATTATTATATTTTACATGCCTTTGTCAATTTGAAATATCTCCTCACCGGAAGCGTCATAAATCGATAAACTTTTTTTGTCCTCTATAACCTTAAAGGTGGACGCTTCGTGTTTAATACTCAAATCGCTCTTAGCGAGCGGGCTATCCGAAAATTTAGAAAACAGCGGGTTTAATATTTTCCCCACCACAAAGGCACCTCCGCCGATTAAAATTATTTTTAGAAACTTTCTTCTGTTGTTGTCCACGCTTTTGTTTGCGTCTTAATTTTAGCTCGGTTTCTTAAATTCTTTCTCGGCTTTTTTTATCTCTCTTTCCATTTCGGCCCGGCCCTTTTTGAATTCCCCGGTAAATCTGCCCAAACCTCTGGCTAATTCAGATATTTTTTGGCCACCAAAAAAGAAAACCACCACTACCATTAAGATAATTAATATTTCTGAAAATCCCAATCCAAACATATTGTTATTGGTTATCGCTTCTCTCTAGTACTTTATCTCTTGGTCAGGTGCCGATTTGCTCTTTTTGTTTCTCCAATAAAGAAAAGACAAAACTGCTACTACTGCCAAAATGATCACTATTTCCGTAATTCCTAGTCCAAACATGTTATTTTTTTATCCGCACACTAACTTTGCCATCGTTACACAAAAAAATAATGTCAAAGTTAGTGTGCGGATGAATTTAATTTTTATTAACTCGACCTTTTATTGGCTCGCATTTTATTTGCCAAGTTTTTTGGCAAAAACACACCCCATGAAATAAAGCGAGGCAAGCGGCAGGAACAGCATGATCATGGTAATGCCGGTTCCATCTGGTGTAATTATAGCGGATAGTACCAAAAAAAACAAAAGAGCCGGCCGCCATTTTTTTATCCAAAAACTGGCTTCAATAATCCCCATCAAACTCAGTAAAACCATAAAAAGAGGCAGCAAAAATATCAGCCCAACAGTTACCATCAGGCCAAAAACATAATAAATAAATTCATCCACGGAAAAAAACGGGATAGCATTGATGCTTTCGGCGTAGGGGTAAAGCACCTTAAAAGTGGCCGGGATCAAGAAAAAATAGGAAAAAGCGCAGCCGGCAAAAAAAAGAGAAATCATGGGCAGGAGAGACCACAAAACCGCCTTTTTTTCTTGCGGCAAAAGCGCCGGCCGGATATAAACGATAATTCTATAAACAAGAAATGGTACGGTTGATAAAAAAGCCAACGACACGGAAAACAGTATCTGAGAAACGAAAGCGCTCATCGGGTTAGTGACCAAAAGCTGGACACTGGGCGGCAATAAATCATATCTGATGGTGTTGAAAATTTGGACCGAGAATGATTCTGATGTCGGCAGAGGCAAAAGATATTTTTGGCCGAAGACGGTAGTTTCTTCCAAGCCAAAAGAAAAAAAGAAAATGGAGCAGACGATTAGAGCATAGATCCAATGCAGAATATTTTTTACAAATATCTTAAGTTCATCAAGAAGAGTCATGAAAATGCGTTACTGTTACTGGCTTTCATCAAACTCAAGTATTTCGTTGCCTAACGAGTCCAGCATGATTGTGGTTGTTGTGGCGCCGGGATTTTCTTTGAGTTTGAATTTGAAGTTGTTGTCAAAAATGACTCCCGTCTCCACTATCACGTTGCCTTTGTCTGCCGGAGGGGTGGCGTCCATGGCGCAGCCGTCGCCGGAACAGACCCACAGGTTCTCGTTATTTTGGCGGATATTGCCTCCGGCCGAAGAAATTCTGACATCACCGGCCGAATCGGCGCGCAGTTCGCCGTAAGCGGAGGTTGACTGGCTCACTCGCAGTTGGGGCGCGCTGTCGGCATCCAAGATATTAAATTTTCTGGTCGCCGTCGATGTTCCGACCCCGACCCGGCCGCTCGCGTCAACCATAAAAAGATTGGCGCCGGTTGAGTCCTGAATTTGGAAGAGATTTGCCAGCTGGTTGAGCACCCCTCGGATAGAAAGACCGGTTGATTGGGTTGAAGTGGCTTGAACAGAAACAACAGAAGTGCCAAACGGAGCGGTGGTGCCAAAAGATGAGGGGCCGGTACCGCTTACCGCTCCAGCCACTTGGGCAAATGGAGCAGCTGAAATTCTTTGCCTCGGATCAAGAGTTTCAAAAGTGACATTGTCTGCCGAAACTTCAACTTGCAGATAAATTTCATCGTCGGTATTGAAATTATAGGTCGTGGTGTCTATGTCTACATTAAATACTCCTTGTCTCACACTAATCGCTTGCGAGGAAGGATCGCTCGAAGGCCAAAGGCGGTTGGTACCCGCAACGCCGCCGGTGGACACATTCCAAATGGAAAATTTGAAATAATATGTGGTCCCGGAAGAAGATCCGAGCAAGTTCCCGCTCGCGTTGGTCAATCTGCCCTGATAGCTAAAAATAGTCGGCACTCCAACCGCTTCCGCAGCAGTGTACGAAAATATAAAAATAAGCAAACTTGCTATCAAAAACTTTTTGGCCATAACTTAATTTTATCATAAAAAATAAAAGCAAGTAACAAAAAGCGCCGCGAGCAATCCCGCGGCGCAACGTATCTCTATCCAATGTGCAGAACGGTCGACGCTGGCAAACCAAGTTTTGCTAGTCGTCCGGTTTTACTTTATATGCCAAACTTGCGGATAAAAAAAGAATATGTATTATTGCGAACGTATGACAATCAAGATTTACGGCTACGGATGGGTGGGTAAGGCCATGAAAACCTTGTTTCCAGAGGCCCTGATCCACGACCCGGACCAAAAAATGATATGCAACGAAACCACAGATGTGGCTTTTGTTTGCGTGCCCACACCCTTAAAACACGGCAAACTTGATACTTCTATCGTGGAAGAAGTGGTGGAAAATTGCGACTCCCCTCTTATCATTATCCGCTCTACGGTTATGCCCGGCACTTGCGATAAATTCAAAGACAAAAACATCGTTTTCCAGCCGGAATATTTGGGCGAAACAGTAAATCACCCGATGACTGACCAAAAAGCCAGGCCTTTCATGATTTTGGGCGGCCGGCCCAAAGATAGGCGCAAAGTCATTGAACTTTATCAAAAGGCCTATAACGCCAACGTCACCATAAGGCAAGTCAGCAACTACGAAGCCGAGGTTATAAAGTTGTCGGAAAATCGGGCCATTGCTTTCAAAGTGGCGCAGTGCCAAGAACTTTATGATGTGTGCGAAAAGGCCGGCGTGGATTATTACACTATTAGAGACGCTGTTTACGGAGACGATCCGCGATTTAACATGTGGTTCACCTTTGTTTATCCGGACAAAAGAGGTTTCGGTTCAAAATGTTTACCAAAAGATGTTTATGGTTGGGCGACTTGGGCGGAAAGCGTCGGCTACAATCCGGAATTGACCAACAAAATGCTGGAGGTGAATCACCAGTACTTATATCCTTAAAAATAATTAGGGCGTTCCGCAAGAATCAATGATGGCGAGCTCGATGGGTAGCTCTGGGATAGAAGCGTAAACTTGGCGAGAAGAAGCCTCCAAAAACGAGAGCAATGTTTTGGAATTGATATTTTTGGCGGTTTTGGCAAGCTCGGCGAGACGTTCAAATTCTTCTTCGCCAGTTTCGTCTATCACCAAATTTTTCATATCGGGAGCAAAGCGCAAAAGCAAAACAAAGCGCAAAGAGCGCAAAATCATTTTCAAAAAAACTTGCATATCGGCGTTTTCTTCACTAGCTTTGCGGACTGCCTCTATCCCCTTTTCCGTATTTTGCAGAGCTATGCTCGAGAGCACTTCCAAAACAAATGACTCTTTGGGCGCGCCCAAAACATTTTCAATTTCTACGTGCGAGAGTTTCAAGTCGCCAGATGAATGCATGGCTTTTTGCAAAATGGAAAAAGCGTCGCGGAAAGATCCGTCGGCCAAAGTGGCGATGAGCGAAGCCGACTTTTTTTCTATTTCATATTTTTCTTCCTTGGCGATTTTCAAAATGGCTTCCACCAAAATCTGATGCGTCGGTTTTTTGAAAGCGAAACATTCGCAGCGCGAGACCACCGTGTCCGGCAGTTTGTGGGCTTCGGTCGTCGCCATCATAAAGATGACGTGGCTTGGCGGCTCTTCCAAAGTTTTGAGGAAAGCGTTCCAGGCCTCTTTGGTCAGCATGTGCACTTCGTCAACTATATAAACTTTGTATTTTGAAGAATAAGGATAAGTGTGGACCGCGTCGCGAATAGCCCTGATCTCATCAATGCCGCGGTTGGAAGCGGCGTCTATTTCATAAATATCTTCCGGATTAACTCCGAGCGATTTGGCAAAAATGCGAGCCACGGAGGTTTTGCCTGTGCCGCGGCTGCCGGAAAAAAGGTAGGCGTGGGCAACTTTGCCCATTTTGGCTTCGTTTTCCAAAACTCCCACAATATGGTCCTGCCCCTTCACCTCCTTAAAACTCTGCGGCCGATATTTCCTGTATAAAGCGATTTCCATAAGTTTAGCTTAGCAAAAAAATCCAAAACCGACCAATTTTGTGGTATATTATGAAATATTGCCAGATCGTCTAATGGTAGGACCTCAGACTCTGAATCTGAGTATCTTGGTTCGAATCCAAGTCTGGCAGCTCGGAAATTTAGTCTTATTTTTCAACGTGAAAATTTGTACCTGTCTGGTACTCTCGAACTTTGATATAATCAAATTATGAAAACAATTATTATTACAGGAGCAAGCAGAGGAATAGGCCTTGCTACCACCAAAAAATTTATTGCTGAGAATTGGAAAGTTATTGGAACTTATTTGAAAAATCCTATTTCGATTAAATCGCCAAATTTGGTTTCCATTCAATTTGACCAAAGTTCTCCAGAAAGTATTGAGCAGGCTGTAAACAAGATCAAAAAAATGGATGTAAACATTGATGCACTAATAAACAATGCTGGGATAATTTTAGACGCACACGAAGATGTTGCTGATATTCAAAAAATACAAAAAACTTTTGATGTCAATATTTTTGGTTTAATAAATCTAACTGAAAAACTTTTACCCATAATGGCAAAAGGAGGACATATAGTAAATCTTGATTCTAATTATGGCTCTTTTTCTTTTCCAATTGATGACGAAAGTTCTACTGGTTATCGTTTAACAAAAGCAGCTTTAAATATGTATACAAGGACACTTGCCTTTCGACTAAAAGATAAAGAAATGATTGTTTCCTCTCTTGATCCGGGATGGGTTAAAACTGATATGGGTAATGACGTTGCCTCGGAAACTGAGAGGCCAGATAGAGAACCAGAACAACCAGCAGAAGATATATACAATTTAGTTAATACAATCAATGAAACTGGTTATTTTTGGAAATTCGGTAAAAAAAGAGATTGGTAATTAAGCGGGTAAAAACGTTCGGATACTCTCCCAGACAGCCAGCCCGAATAAAACATCTTACGGAATTTTATTTTTTGATAACGTGTTATAATTGAGGATATAGTTTTAATCTTATCCATTAATATGTTTATATTTTTTGTTCTTGGTTTGATTTTGGGCGGAGTGGCAGTGGTGTTTGCTTTGCAAAACGTTGATGTTATTACGGTTATATTTTTTGGCTGGCAGGTGACGGGATCTTTGTCGCTTATATTGCTTCTCTCAATGTTGGCCGGGATTATTATTATGCTTTTCATTCTTCTGCCAAAAAGCATCGGCGACCATTTCAAATACAAAAACCTTAATAAAGAAATCGGCAAACTCAAGGAGGAGCTTAGGAAACAAAAAGAATTGACGCTGTTTGCAAAGAAAACTTCTCCAAACCCCGGGGCTATTGCAAAAATAGCATATGAAGCTATTATCCACCCGGAGTCCAAACCCCCTTTCTTTTTAAGAAAAATCCGTTCATTTTTGGGGCAATAGAAAATTTAATTATATTATGCTAAAATAGAAACATATGAAAAACTTTATAATATCACTTGTAATTATTGGAATTCTGGGTTTTGGTTTTTATCTTTTGAGTAAGAATTTTTCTGTAACCAAAGTCCCGGAAGCCAGTCCGGCACTCCCATCAACAAACGCCACAACGACCGAAGTGCAAAAAAATAAGGAGCAAACTGTTATCGGCAAATCGGTTGAAAGCAGAGACATTGTGGCATACCACTTCGGCGCCGGAGCAAAAGAATTGTTATTCGTAGGCGGTATACACGGCGGATATGAGTGGAACACTGTGCTAGTTGCCCAACAGCTCATAAATTATCTCAAAACAAACCCGACTGCTATTCCTAGCGGCATAAAAGTGACAGTTATTCCAGTTTTAAATCCTGACGGCTTGAACAAGATCGTCGGCACTTCCACCACAAACTTCACAGCGGCGGACGCGCCAACAGCGCTCAGCGCAACCATACCGGGCCGCTTCAACGCAAACAATGTGGATCTCAACCGCAACTTTGATTGCGATTGGCAAGCTTCCGGCACTTGGCAGAACAAAACTGTGAACGGCGGCGAGAGCGCCTTTTCCGAGCCCGAAGCCCTGGCCATCAAAAATTATGTGGCGGCCAACAAACCGAGCGCCGTCGTCGTCTGGTACAGCGCGGCCGGCGGAGTTTATGCTTCGAGCTGCCACAACGGAGTTTCGAGTGAGACTAGCGCCATCACCAAAATTTATGCTGATGCTTCCGGTTATCCCGCTTATCAGGAGTTTGATTTCTACGAAATCACCGGGGACATGGTCAACTGGTTGGCCAAAGAAAATATCCCGGCCATTAGCGTCCTGCTTACCAACCACACCGACACCGAACAAACCATAAATCTAAAAGGAGTTGCGGCTTTGCTTAAATATTACTCCGAATAATGCCGTCTGGATTTAAAAAATTATTTGTCGCAATTTTGATTATTGTGGCGCTCGGCGTTGGCGCGTTCACTTTGCTCGGCCGGCGTGAAAAGCCGCCAATTGAAATTGCTCCCGACCCAAATCCGATTTTTAAAGTGATCGGCGCCTCCGTAGAGGGACGCAAGATTGAAAGTTATACATACCTGCCCGACGGCGGGGCGGGTGGAGACGGATCGAAACATCTCGTATTTGTGGGCGGTATCCACGGCGGCTATGAGTGGAACAGCGTGCTTTTGGCATATCAGTTTATGGATTATTTGGATAAAAATCCTGACGTAATCCCGAACAATTTGACTGTTACTATAATCCCCTCCGCCAACCCTGATGGAGTTTTTAGAGCGGTCGGCAAAGAAGGTCGCTTCACTGTGGCAGATGTGTCAAAAGACGAAAAAATTTTGGCGTCGGGCCGCTTCAATGCAAACGAGGTGGACTTAAACAGAAATTTTGATTGCAAGTGGCAACCAGAAAGCACTTGGCGATCCAAAAAAGTTAGCGCTGGAAAAGCCCCATTTTCAGAACCCGAAGCGGCGTCTATTAGAGATTTTGTGACAGCAAATAATCCGGTAGCGGTCATATTTTGGCACAGCCAATCCAACGCAGTATACGCTTCGGAATGCGAGAATGGCATTTTGCCGGAGACACTCAATATTATGAATACTTACGCGCAAGCTACGGATTATCCGGCGGTAAAATCTTTTGACAGTTACGCGATAACCGGCGACGCCGAAGGCTGGCTTGCTTCTATAAACATTCCAGCCATTACAGTAGAACTCAAAACCCACGACACAATAGAATGGGAGCGAAACCTGCTTGGCATCAAAGCTCTCTTTGAATACTACCGCCAGAAAAATTGAAAATTGTGTTAGTCTGTTAGGATGCAGAGAAACGACTCGCAACTAGTTCTAGATTATTTGAATGGCGACGAAGAAGCTTTTGCTTTGATAGTTAGTCGCTACATCAAACCAGTTTATAATTTCGTTTTCCGTCTTTGCGGCAATCGCGAGGCGGCTAGCGACATTGTCCAAGAAGTTTTTTTGAAAGTTTGGAAAAATTTAAAAAAATTTGATCCGCAAAAAAATTTTAAGACATGGATATTTACTATTGCCAGAAATACAACTATTGATTGGCTGCGCAAGAAACAAGATATTATTTTTTCAACTTTTGAATCCCCTGTTTCCGGAGAAGAAAAAGAACATTTTGAAAATACCATTCTCGATTTGGAGCCCTTGCCTGATGAAATTTTTGTGAGAAAAGAATTGGCGGCAGATTTGGAAAAGGCCCTGTCAAAAATCCGTCCGGATTTCAGGGAAATTATTATTTTGCATTATATCGAAGAATTAACTTTTGATGAAATTTCCAAAATAGTCGGCAAACCCCTCAACACCGTCAAATCCCATCACCTCCGCGCGCTGCACCAAATGCGCCTCCACCTACGTATATAAGGGTATGGAAGACAAATACAAAAAATTATTGGGTTCAATCAATCTGGTAGAGCCGCCCAAGGGGCTGGAGCAGGGCGTACTGACGTACGTCCTTACGCGCGTCAGTACGTCCCAAAAGCGTTCGCTCCGCATAAAGGCGTTCGCTTTTGGCTCTAGCACGCTCGCCTCTTTTGGTCTTTCCTTGTGGGCGATAATTTATTTGATAGAAAGCATAAAGGTGAGCGGCTTCTCTCAATACCTCTCTTTGATATTTTCTGAAAACGGCGCGGCTCTCGCATATTGGCGCGAGTTGTCTTTGTCTTTGGCTGAATCACTGCCAATATTCGGTTTGATCATATTTTTCGCTTCAATCGGATTTTTCATTTGGTCCTTGGGTAAAATATCACCCCCAGCCCCCTCTTATTTTAAGAGGGGGTTTCCGAAAGTCTCCTCTTAAGATAAGAGGAGATTTAGAGGTGATATGAAATTAAAAATAATTAAAAATAATGAACATAGAAAACTTAAGTAAATCAAAAAATGTTCGGGCTGTTATTGTAAGTATTGGAGTTCTGGTAGTTGTGCTTAGCATTTTGTTTGCTGGTATAAACATCGGCGAGCGCCGAGCCAGATTTGCCGGCAACTACGGCGACAACTTTGAAAGAAACTTTATGGGACCGAGAGGCGGACAGATGCCCGGCCGCGGATTTTTCAATGAAATGCTGCCTGGCGGACACGGAGCGGTAGGAGAAATCATCAGCATAAACCTGCCCCAGCTGATCGTTTCGGGACCGGACAATTTGGAAAAAACCGTACTTGTTAGCAGCACTACCGTCTTTAGGCGTTTTCAAGAAAATATTCAGAGCTCTGAATTAAAAGCCGGGGATTTTGTGGTAGTGATCGGCAATCCAAACGATAATGGCCAAGTGGAAGCCAAGCTTATCAGGATAATGGGAATAAAATGATTTTTGATAAACTCAATAAAATAAAAACGTGGGCCGTCTCTCATAAAAAAACCAGCGCTATTTTTATTTTAATTTTGATTTTTGCCGGATACAAAATTGTCCAGGCAGTAAACGGCAATAATGAAGAAGTGGTATACATCACTTCTACAGTGAAAAGAGGAGAGATCGTGTCTAGCGTGACCGGCACTGGCCAAGTTTCCGCTTCCAACCGAGTAGATGTTGCCACACTAGTGTCCGGTGAAATTACTTCCGTCGTTGTTAAACTTGGAGATACAATCAAAGTTGGGCAAGCTATCGCCTACTTGGATAGCCGAGATGCCAAAAGAGCGGTGGAGAATGCCGAGTTAAGTTTGGAAAACGCAAAAATCTCTTACGAAAAAGCCCTCAAACAATCCAAAGACCAAGCCAGCGATTCATCCGTGTCAGACCTCAAAAAGGCCTACGAAGACGGTTACAACGAAGTGGTCGGCGCTTTTATAGACCTGCCTGATATTCAGGACGGCATGGATTCGATTTTTTATGATCCCGCTCATTCGCCATACTTCAAAGATTTAAATATAGTCAGCACTGCCGGAGAGGAAGCGGTTGATTACAAATATGAAGCCGGCCGAAAATTTGACCAGGCCAAAAAAGATTATGAATCAAATCTGAAAACTTATAGGAGCACCTCCCTAAATTCAGATCCGGAAAAAATTGTCTCATTGATAGAAGAAACATCCGACACAATCAAAGGCCTATCAGCCGCGCTTTCCGGCACTTACAACACCATTGATTATATTAAAGCCAGAATCTCAAGCGACAATATACCGGCTCAAGTAGCCACCGATAAAAGCGTTTTGAGTTCTTACATAAATAAAGTGAACAGCCATCTGGCCGACCTCGGCGATGCCCTCTCAATTATCGAGGATGCCAAAGACAGCGCCACCGAGGCCACTTTGGATCTGAAATCGGCTCAACTGAAAGTGAGTGAGGCAGAAGATGCCTTGCGGGAAGCCAGAGACACTTTGGCCAATCATGTCGTAAGAGCGCCTTTTGAAGGCATTGTCGGCAAAGTATCAATCGAGAATAGCGACAGAATATCGGCAAACAGCGCTGTGGCTACCATGATCACCAATGAAAAAATCGCCGAAGTTTCTTTGAACGAAGTGGATGTATCAAAGATAAAAATAGGAGAAAAAGCTTCTGTCACTTTTGACGCTATAGACAATTTAACCCTTACAGGCAAAGTTACCGAGATAGATTTGCTTGGCACAGTGGAACAAGGAGTAGTAAGTTATACCGTCAAAATCGCTTTTGATGCGGGCGACGACAGGGTAAAAACCGGCATGAGTTTGAGCGCTTCCATCGTGAATGATGGTAAGCAAAACGCGCTTCTGGTGCCAAATGCCGCGGTTAAATCGGAAGGAAATATTAATTATGTGGAAGCGCAAAATAACGGGGTTTTGGAAAAAGTACCGGTTCAAGTCGGCATATCAAACGATGAATTTACCGAGATTATTTCCGGACTTAACGAGGGCGATAAATTTATTTCAAAAACCATTACCTCATCTCCCACCAGCCAAGCTGCCAGCCAGACGCCGAGTTTGTTTGGCGGAGGGACACGAAGCGGAACAAGTGGAGCGCGTATTCAAACAAGATGATTGAAATAAAAGATGTTACAAAAATTTATAAAACCGGAGAAGTGGAGCTCCGCGCCTTGG
>Ga0208375_1001406_pt1 | contig 27157 bp, 26 predicted proteins | sample RifOxyD1_FD_184038 | JGI IMG/M metagenome (GOLD analysis project Ga0208375, IMG submission 184038) | Soil microbial communities from Rifle, Colorado - Rifle Oxygen_injection D1 (SPAdes) | ecosystem: Environmental > Terrestrial > Deep subsurface > Rock core/Sediment | place: Rifle, Colorado...
GAACAATATGGTGGAGTGGATATATTGGTCACCAATAGTGGTGGACCGACCAACGGATTATTCCAAGATATTAAAATTGAGGATTGGAAAGATCAATACCAAAATCTTTTTTTATCACCGATTGAGGCCATCCATGCTGCACTACCTTATATGAAAAAAAATAACTGGGGAAGGGTTTTGCTGATTACCTCCGTGGCGGCTAAAGAACCCATTATGAATTTAACGATATCAAATGGTTTAAGGGCCGGACTTATGGGTTTAGTTAAAAGTATCAGCAATGAAGTGGCGGCAAATGGGATTACCATCAATGCTCTTTTGCCAGGTTATACTATGACTGAAAGATTAAAAGAATTAAATGTTAATGAGCAAAAAATCAGCGAGCAAATTCCCGCAAGACGTTTAGGCAAACCCGAAGAATTGGGAAGCTTGGCATGTTTTTTGGCATCCGATAAAGCATCATATATTACAGGACAGATGATTGCTTGTGATGGTGGTTATCTCAAAGGGTACTAGGAAAAAAATAGTATTACTGTAGTATCTTTTTGTTGGCAAAAATATCTGTTTGCTCCTGTAAGTTTTCAATTTGCTCTTTTATATCTTTATTAGCGTGACTAATTCGGTTAATTTCAGGAAGTAATTCTTTTTTAATATATTGGGCAAAAAATTCATTCATGGCCTTTATTCGCTCTTCAGGGTTATTGCCCGCCTCTTTTTTAATTTTGTCTATCTGAGACTGAAACATTTTTAGCTCAGGCTTGGAGTTTAGCAATTCTTCAAGCATTTTTTCTAAATATTTTATAATTTCATCTGGTGACTTATTTTTAAAGTTTTCCATTTTAAAATTTTAACATGAGCAAAAGCGAAGGAATATTAAATATAATGAATTTATTTAAAAAATAAATGCGAGCCCCCCTCCCCACATTTGTTGAATAAAACTTCGGGAAGCTCCGACACCTTCGGCAATATTCCTCATGTATGAATAAAAGCAATTTAGTCGGAGATATTCGCCTTTTTTTCTAGTCAACTCAATTTTGTGTAGATATGTAAATCCTTTGTCGAACTCATCTTTTTTCTGTGAATCACTCCAGAAAAAACTGCCAAGATAACTTATATTGGTTTTTCTAATTAAGCTAAGTCGGGTTAATGAAAAATCAACTTTAGAAATAGCAAATTCATTATTATATTGTTTGATAGTCCTATTTTTAAAAGAATAATTTAAGTCTATTTCCCAGGGGATATTGGGCGTAAAGTGATTTTTAAAAAATACTTCATGAATATTTCCATGGTTGGGGCTTGCATACCCTTGATAAGCAGATAATTTAATGCCTAAATCTGTTTGGTGAAAACGACTGGTTTTAACACGTTCAAAAAGAGAGCCGCCTACAGATTCTGAATAATAATCCCATCTCTCCTCACTCTTGTAATCCTGATAGATAGTTTCAAATTCTAAATCAAAAATTAAACTGGCATTTCTATTTAAAAAATTATGCTTTCTGTGCATTTCATATCCATAAGTCATCAGCACACGATCATTACGCTGAATAGATGGTTCTCTTTGACGGTTATGGTAGATCATCTCCATGCCAGCTTTGAGATAATGCAGATATCTTTTGTTGCTATAAACGTATCGCCCTATTTTGCCGGAGAAATTAAAAATCATACTTTCCGCGTTTGAAATATCTTTGATTTCGCCATAATAATTTTCATAAGTTTTTAAGGAATAAAAATATCTGGCATCGGCAAAAATATCTACCCTAGTTAAGTTTTTATATTTGTCAAAAAGGTTGCTTACTGATTTTGAGAATGAATCAATTGGTATTTCCTGATTGTTTTCAATTTTTACAAATCCTTTGAGCGGATCAAGTTTAATATTTTCTGGTGGCTGGTATTGTCCGGTTTGACTATCGATACCTCCATATTGTTCCGGAAGTTCATAAGTGTTATTTTTCTCATTAAACTTTGCACCCATAGGGGGCATAACATAAATACCCGTGTTCATATCAAGTAGACCACCTTGTCTTATAGAATTTTTATCTAAGGTGACAGTTGGTCCATTTAAAAGTCGCTCTTCATCAAGCGATTCAGCCGGCTCAGGAATTAAATTTTTATTGGTAAGTTGAAAATTCTGTTTAGTTTGATTAACAATTGTCGAGGTATTCTTGCTGGCGGTAGACCCCAGCGAGCGGTCAGCTGAAAGTATTTCTGCTTGTTTGGCGGAAATAAACGTTGGACTCAGAGGTAAGTCGTAAGTTGGGTAAGCCCCAGAAAACTTTCCTTGGTCAATGATGACAGTTTTGTAATCAGCCAGTTCATCCTCAATCACATTTATATCGACTTCGTCGTTTCTGGATTCGCTGGTCTTATCAAAATCTTCCCTTAGGGATTCTAAAATATGTTTATCCTTTTTTTTAAAAAAAGCTACTTTGCCATTCAAAGTTAAATTGGAGGTGATATGATTTTTATCATTATAAACAACCACAAAATCAGTCCCTCGAACACCGAGTGAAGCTGAACGGGTTTTTAAGTATAGTTTATATTTGTTATTATCCTTACCCGCAATTTGTCCTCGCACAACACCTTTTAAAAGTTGTAGATATACAGGTTTGTTATTATTTTTTGTACCTAGATATATTTTACTATTGGGACCTAAGGTGATAGTTCCGTCTGAACCTTGAATTACTACTAAACTTTTTTCTAAGGTAGTCAAGATACCCGGTGCAATGATTTTATCTCCGACTTGAAGTGAAGAAAGATTTTGATAAGTAACTATTCCTCTAATTCTATCAACAATAAAATCTGTCGAAAAAATATCAGTTGGACATAAAAGTAATAAAACTGATATCCATCTAAACATTGTTAATCCCTTGACTGTTATTCTAATTAATGCTTTCAATATTATTTTATAATATTGTTAAGAATTAGGGAGTATATAAGTGGATAAAATAAACGATTTATTACAGTTTAATACCTGGGGAACATTATCGGTTATTGCCGATGATAACCACCCTGTCTGTATTCCAATGAATTATGTCACGTATAAAAACCAGGTTTTCTTTCATAGTGTTCCTGAGTCCCAAATAGCTAAACTTACTACGAAGGAAATGTGCTTTTGCTGTGTAGATGAATTGAGTTTTATCCCTGGTGCCTGGATGACTTTGTCTGGTAATCCAGGAATTGGCACGGTTTTTTATCGTTCAGTGTTAATATCTGCAATTCCCCTAGTGGTAAGTAACGTAGAGGATAAAAGTGGAATTCTCAACCAATTGTGTGAGAAGTTTGAACCGGGGGGAAATTACAAAAAAATTTATTCCACTAATTTGGCTATCAAAAGGATGACCATTTGGGGATTAGATATTTCTAAAGCAACTTATCGTGCACGTCTCGGTGAAAATTTAGGTAAAGTCGTGCAAAAAAGAATTATTCATAATTTAAAAGAGCGCAATACCGAGCTAGATCAAAGAACCATAGCGCTCATGGAAAAAAGATAACTTTACGATTGTTCCAAAGAACAATCAGACGATTACCTGATGTTTCTAGAGTAAACTGATATTTTTTAGCAATCCATTCAAAAGTATGCAAGCGATAAAAACAAACGTGAGTAGGATCTTTGCCATAATACCAATTAACAAAATCAATATCATCCTCAAAGAGCAGAGTTTTAATGATTAAAGGTGAGTTTATACCAAGGCATCGTTTAAGTTTACTAAATTCTTCAGCAGGGTAATAAAAATGTTCAACGACTTCGCAGCTGACGATAAAATCATATTGAAAAGAGAGTAAGGCTGGCTGGTTGGCAAAATAAGGATCATAGCAATACATTGTATAACCTTGGGTGCGTAGTATCTGGGTGACTACAGGTCCAGGCCCTGATCCAAAGTCTAGTCCAGTGGCTGGGAGTTTAATATGGTTTTGTACGAAGCCGGTTACATCTTTTACAAAATTTTGATAGCGTAAATCTAAAACGTCATTTTGGTGGAGAAGATATCTGGCAAGTTCTTGATCGTGGGAGAGGTGGCTTTTTTTATGCATGGAAATAAGTCGGCAATCCAAACAATCGAAGTAACTGCATGCTGGCTTTGAGGTGGTAATCGTATGTCCATTGGTACTTCTACATAGTGGACAGCTTATGTCTTCTAGCATTGAATAGTTTTATCCTTGATTTTATTATTCTTCAATTGTATTTGTTTTAAAAGTATTTTTAATTCTTGGAGCTGCTTTGGGTGACCATTTTTTGAAAATCGATACTCTTGGTAAATTATTAGAAATTTAGTGATTAAATTTATTTGAGTTTTATCCAGCACTTTTGATTGATTGATCAATAGCAAAAGTGAGTGAGCTGATTGACCTGTTTAATCCCCATCTTTCTAAGCTTTAAGCACAATTTGAAAAATAGTACGATTTCGTTTTTGGGCTGGAAATATTTCCAGTTTCGAAAGGTATAAAATCCAAACAGCGCAAGCAAGAAAACAATTGGAATGATAAATGAAATCTGATGAATTAACGTCAAATTGACGGAGAATTTCTGGGCGATTTTTTCTTGATAAGTGGTATCAAATGAAAATACAAATTGACCGAAGCGGGCATTGATATAATCGAGGGCATTAACAAATCTGCGATATTGTTTATATAAAATATTTTGAGCATTTAGATTGAAACCAGCTTGTCCGAGTGTCGCAAAAAAAGAACTGCTACCAAGCGTGATCCTAAGAGGAGCCACACTCTCTACTGGGTCATATCTTTTCCATCCATAATTTTTAATATATGTTTCCACCCAGGCGTGGGCATCTAGTTCTTTAACGAGATAAAAATGACCAAATTCATTGTATTCACCGCCTTGAAATCCGCTTATTACTCTTGCGGGTATCCCTGCAGCTCGTGCCATAATTGCAAAAGCTGAAGCAAAGTGGATACAAAAACCTTTTTTGTTTTTAAAAATAAATTCATGAAGGCTGCGAGATCTACCCGGTTTCAAAGTATATGAAAAATTGTTATTGGAAAAAAAACTGAGGATATTCGCCAGTGTTTGTTGGTCGTTTTCAGTTTTAAGGCTTGCAATTAATCTTGTAAATTGGTCATTGAGCAGTGTCGGTGGAATATGAAGTAGTTTATTGAAGTCATTGTGAGATTGAATAAATTTATCCAATACCGATCGTCCACTATAGTAAACTTTTTTAGTATTTTTTCTTCTCAGCTGATAAGTCTTGGGTGCGATTTGAAAGATATTCAGATCTTCTCGCAGCGTTGGGGGTTCGATTGGAGTATCTAGTGTATAGAGGTAATGCGACATCATGCTTTCCGTTTGAATTCTATACTCTATTAAATTTTCGTTGGTCTTAGGTTGACTTGATAGGATAGGGGGGAAGGTCCTTGGGCCAATCTTCCAATTAAAGCCATCGGTATCTTCTAACACCGCTCCTATCCAGTAAGCTTGCGATGTCACCAAATTATCCGATTCATTGAGAAAGGCCCGAAATACTTTAGTCTCAGATAAAACAATTTCATCAACATCAGCTGGGGATACTTCAGCAGAAAATCCAGAAGATGCAATCTGATCTTTTAAATTTATAAATCCCAGTTCATACCTGGGAAAAACAATAAATAAAATGGTAACCAAGCCTGTTGCTAAAAATGTATAGGGTAGTGAACGCTTTAGTAAGAGCATTGCTGAATCAGACTTGTTAAAGCTATTTTCGATTAAATAGATATTAATAAAATTGGCAATTATAAGCATAAACATGTTTAACGTGGTGAACAGAGTTTGGGAAAAAAGCGTTGCTCCGGAAATAATAAAAAACACGATCATGGCATGAATAAAAAGATCTCTCTTACCTTTTGCTTCAGCAATTTTTAAAGCTTGTAATAAGACTAGATAATTAACCACTGCCTCTACATCAAAGAGGGTTTTGTAGCGGTTGATGATGAGATATGTACAAAAAATAGTGACTGGCCATATAATCAGTTGAATTGGTAGTTTAACCCGGTATTTTAAGAAATTAATGGTAATAAGAACTAACGAAAGTAAAACTATGTCTAGGCTAACGACCTCTGTAGCAAAAACGGAAGATATAATCCCAATTAATATTGGAATTATTACGGCACGATCTCTTTTTTGAAAAATATCCTTAGTAAGTGGCCAAGGCTTTAAGGCAATCTTTATAATGTCGGTCTCCTTTGTTAATAGGGATTACTGAATGTTTAGTTATTTGAAGGCTCCAGTATAAATCTTCATTGTGGCATTCCATAATCCATTTTGATAGTTGAGATAATTTATTTTCTATATTTTCTTGAGGACATTTAGCGAGAGTTATTTTAATGCAGTTGGAAGAAGAGCTCCCAAAGAGTTTGGTAAGTTTTTGTTTTTTTCTTGCCAGAATTTTCCAATCAACTGATTTGTATGATTCGCCGGTTCTAAACTGTCGATGTTCTTGGAATTCATCACTGCCTGGTCTGGCTTTTTTAACATAATCTGCTTCTACTTCCATTTTTTCAAGTGGAGATTCAATTAGTGAAAGGCCCAAAGGACGGGGAAAAATATAAAACTCAATTTCCTTTTTTAAAAGTTTCCATGCGTAAAAAAGTCCCAGCGGGTAAGTCGAATAAAGGGAGAGGCGGTGGATTTTATAAACACCCCTTTGAGAAACGGGGAGGGAAAATGGAATTTTCATTCTTTGATGGCGTTTGATCTCAAATTTTACACTGCACGTGAGAAGTTTTTTATCGCTTACTTTTATGCAAATACCTGGTCGCCCAAGGGGGGACTCATTTTCGATTATACATTCTGCAATGACGGTGTCATCGGCAAATTGAGGAGCGATCACTACTTCGTTAATCTTTAACCCTTGCAAGTTATAATTAGTTACAAATAAAATGGTAAACAGTACGCTGGCATTTATAAAGGAAATAAGCAGGATTAAATTATTGGTATAAATCAATCCCATGAGTAATAGGGCAATGTTGGTCATTATAAAAATCATTCCATTAAAAGTCGGGAGTATATATGTTTGCTGCTCTTTTAAGAGGGGATATATTTTTTTTTCAAGGAGTTGAAAAAGATTCATATAATTTCAATTTTACCAATTATTTCAAGCGCTAGTTGTTCTCCAAGCCCCACTTCGTTTTGACTGCCTTTATTGATACGATGACCAATTACTGCCGGAAGTATATGTTGAACGTCTTCAGGAATGACATGGTCTCTGCCTTGAATATAAGCATAAGCTTTAGCAGCACGAAGAATGTCGAGTCCAGCTCGTGGACTTAAAGATCTAAGGTTATGACTGCTGCGGGTATAATTGAGGATGTCTAAAATATATTTTAAGATTGGTTCGCTGGAGAAAATTGCAGCAGCGTTTTTTTGATGCATGGACAATTGTTCTAGAGTTATAAGTGGGGAAATGGTATCTAATTTGGATTGAATTTTTTCAGATTTAAGCAGCCGAAGCTCATCATGAGGGGTAGGGACATTTAAATGAATTCCCATTAGAAAACGATCAATTTGTCCTTCGGGAAGAGGGTTAGTTCCGACTTGTTCGGTAGGGTTTTGGGTAGCTATCACGTAAAAAGGTACGGGTAGTTCAAAAGTCTCTCCATCCAGAGTGATTTCATATTCCTCCATAACTTGCAGGAGCGCACTTTGGGTTTTGGGAGTAGCACGATTTAATTCATCCGCAAGTACCAAATTATTAAAGATAGGTCCTTTTTTGAAAATAAATTGTCCCTTTTGTTCATCAAAAATATGAACCCCTAAAATGTCGCCGGGGAGTAGATCGTTGGTACATTGAATTCTGCCTAGGTTTAATCCTAAAATTTTTCCAAGATACTTAACCATAGTGGTTTTGCCAACACCCGGAATATCTTCGATAAGCAGATGTCCCTTGGCTAAAATTGCAGTCAGTGCAAGCATAATGACATCTGCTTTTCCAATTACAAAATTATCAGAATGCAAAATAAGATTTTTAAGTGCTTCATTCATATTCAATACCTTGTGCTTATTGTATTAGCAGTTAAACTTTAAGTCACAATTTTATGCTAAATATTGCTATTTCGCTAATGTTTATCAGCTTGACGATGTAATTCTAAATATGCAACATGAAGGATATAAACATAAATGATTTCACTAACGTGATAATCCGAAATTAGCCTGCTGCAGGGAAACAGGGATGAATTTAGTTGTTTTGATTTGGATGGTTTTTACTTCAGGGATCACATTTGGTCAGGAACAAAATACTATTATTTACAACAATAAAAGTGATTTTAATCCAGTCCATTATTACTTTAACTCGGCTTTTGATGTTGTTCAAAATCCCTATTATTTTACGCAAGGAAATTATCAAGAAAAATATAGAGTTCTTTTTAAAAGAATAATAGATCCCAATGAGTCTATTGAAAAAGATGGGGGTTGGAAAAAGTTTTTTAACAATGAGTTTTTGTCCTATAGAGTTGCTCCTAACCTTGGCCTTCATACCATCGGATCTGGCTATGATTCAAGAGAAATGTATGAATATTATGATGCTCATGAATTCAAAATGCCGATGTTGCTAACAGTGATTACCCTGTATGCTGGGCATTTGGGAAATGAAGCCTTGGAATTATCCAACGAAAATGTAAGTAGCCACGATAATATTGCGGACTTGTTTTTTTTTGACGTTGCCGCTATTGCCCTTTTTCGAAATGATGATGTGGTTTATTTTTTTAAAGATGATCTTGGAATGCGTAGATGGAGCTATCAACCTTTTATAGATGTCAAGGATGGTAAAATCAATAATGCTGGATTAAATTATATTTTTAGACCAAACATCTTTAAAGCTAAAACTAGACCTTTTCTCTTTATAGGTATGCAGAATTTGGGTGGCTTGAGTTATGAATATAGTTCAAACAAATTTATCACTTTAAGTTCAGGTATAGCATTTACAGACCCCTTAAAACAAAAAGGTTATCTTGCCACTGCTTTCTTTTATGATTCGGATGAACTGCTTAGTGTCTCATTAATCGTAAATGGCTCAGAAAATTATAAGGCCCGAGTTAATCTTTACCCCAATCTTTTTTCCGGCGATTATAAATTAGGACTTATGTCCGGCATTAAAAGAGATAAGGGCGTTATGTTGGGAATTAACTATATTTTGCCTTTGGGGATAGGCGTAGTTTTATAGAACATACTTTTTTTGGGGTCTTTATTAAGGTAAAATTTACATAAGTTATTTGAATTTGTAGAGTTTTCTTCTGAAATTTTATATATTTCCAAAAAATTAAACTACCAACGGTGAATCCACACAAAATGGGGAACTAACAGGTGTTTAATCAAGAACTTATTTTGAAGGAGTCATATATGAAAAAATTAATTGCCTTGTTTTTAGTACTTAGTTTCACAAGCGTTTTTGCTGATAGCGTAGAGTTCAGCGTAAAGCCATTTTCTGGGAATTTCTTGCTAAATTTAAGGGGGGGAGATATTCAAGGCTTTACAGTAGAAAGTGTTGAAGTTTCAGCTCGACTACAGTTTTGTAATTTTTGGGGTACTACTTGCGCAGGTGGACCTTTTGAAGAAATAATCACACCAGCTTCATTTGCATTTACTGATGGATTGTTGCAAGTAATTGTACCGGAAGATCTGAATGTTTCAAAAACGATGATAATGAACCGTTTCAGTTCATGTAATCTTGATGTAATCGTAAAAGGTCAATCAGCTAATGGCACTCAGTACACTGGTTCCCAAGCAATTGTTTGGAAAAATGGAAAAGAATTTTGTAATTCTTCAGATGATGTAAATGCTTTGATCGCAAATATTCTTCAAGAAAACGTCGAAATTATCATGCTACAAAACTACTAGAAAAAGTGATCTATAAATTGGAGCTTACCCCTAAAAAGGGGGCTCCATTTTTCTAATTTGATTTAAAAATCTTTTGTCAATGTGATTGGTAAAAAGATGCCAAAGTAGTGACAAGAAGTATGAAAAAAATTATTCCAAGTGATACGAATATAGGGATATGTATATAATCAACTATAAGCATTTTTATACCAATGTAAGTTAAGATCACTCCAAGCCCGTATTTTAAATATATAAATTTTTCCATCAAATTTTCTAAGACAAAATAAATACTTCGCAGTCCCAGTATAGCAAAGATGTTAGAAGTGAATACTATAAATGGGTCACGGGTTATAGCAAAAATAGCCGGAATTGAATCAACAGCAAAAATAATATCACTAATTTCTATAGCAATAAGGGCCATAAATAGTGGTGTGATAAATATCTTTTTATTTTGTTTAACAAAAAATTTATCAGAAGTTTCGTGAGAAAACGGGAGGTGTGTACCAAACCAGTTTAAGATAATACTTTTTTGAGGAACAAAAGCATCTTCCTTTTTGAAAATTATTTTTATTCCAGTGAAAACTAAAAAGGCTCCAAAAACCAACAGCATCCAATTAAATCTGCTGATTAAAGTAGCACCTATAAAAATGAAAATTAGTCTAAAAACAATAGCTCCCAGAATTCCGTAAAAAAGAATTTTGTGATGATTGTGACGTGGTATATTGAAAGCTCTGAAAATTAATACAAAAACAAAAAGATTATCCACCGAAAGAGATTTTTCCAGAACATATCCAGTGAAAAACTCCAAAGCTTTTTGGAGTCCATACCAATAGTAAATTCCGCCGTTGAAAGCAAATGCTAGAAGTATCCACATTACTGACCAATAGGTGGCTTCTTTGATAGATGGAGCGTGGCTTTTTCGATTAAGTACACCTAAGTCAAAAGCTAAAAGAATAACGATTAAAATAAAAAATAAAACCCATGAAGATGATGTCGCTACAGTCATAAAAAGATAACTATATGAAAAAAAAGGCCATGTCTATGAAATTTTACCATTAAATAGAGCAAGGTTATGACTATGGAGGCAAGTCTTTGTAATAATTTCTTATAATGCCTTGAATTTCTCTACAAAAAAAAAGGAGAGGATTTATGTCACCTCTCCCATTTTATAATCTCTAATCAATCTGTAACTATGTTTTATAAATCAGCACATTTGGTAAGATCTTCAAGTCCTTCCGAAGTCATATACAAAGATGCTTGATATCCACTTTTGACCACATAAGCCCGAGCACTTTTACTAAATGATTTTGATTCGCACTTTGTGCCTTTTATTATTGTTTCAAAAGCATACTTTGAAACTTCAATAACATTATCTGCATTCAATGCTTCGGCAACCTGAGCTTCTGTAATAAATTGGATTGCCATTAAATTTAATGATAATACTAGTAGGGATAATGAAATTAATTTTTTCATGATAGATTCTCCTTTTTATTGATATTGTCAAAACTGTTGTGGTTATTTATTTCCAGCTTCGAAATATCGTTTAATATAATGCCCGAATATAGCTCCTGTTGCCCCAAGGATCTATAATTTTTTATAACCATGTAAGAAGTAAAAGGTTTGAGGACAATATCTTTTTATTTGCACATACTTATCAAAGACCCTTACCGTATAGATATGAAAAAATTTCATTTTAATTGAAATCTACCCATGCCTACACTACATCTTGAAATGACAATAGAGAATTATGCCTATATTTAGGAGGAGATCTATGAAGTATATATTAACGTTTGTGCTTTTGTTCGCTGGTTTGGTTTTTCATAGCTTGGCGGAATCGATCTCTATGCCAATAAAAGTAGAAAATCTTGAAAAGCAAGTAGTAAATGCCCTCATTAAGGCCACAGCAAATAGCGAAACACATGACTCAAGCAAATTTATTACTTTAACAAATATTAAAATCATTATCCTCGGGGCAGCAACTGGTAGAAAATCATATCAATTGGATGGCGATTCAAATACTACTGTTGAAGTGTGCAAACTTTTAGATCACCCCTACATCAATTACAGAGTCCTAGGTTTTGATGAGGAAGCTTATACAGCTTTCACTGTTCGAGCAGACGAGAATAAGAAATTTTATGTTTATCAACCTGATGGTGAGACTGTTTATTCAGTTAAAAAACTCATCTGTGCCGATAATTCTAAATACATATATTAAATAACATTTTATGAAGTGCCCCGTACTTTGAATGGAAGTAAAGTGCTAATAAAATAAAAAAGCCACGATGTATGATCATGGCCTTTATTAAAACCAAAGATTAATTATTAGTCTTTATACATTCCGGAGACCACGATATAGTCATTGCCGCCGTTTGGACATAATTTATAAAATGCAATTTTAGGAAGAATTTTAGTGTCGCCTGGTTTGCTGTAAACATATTCTTCCCACCCCATTTTGTCTTTGAGGGCACCATTTACAATATTGTCTCTGAAGAGTTTATTTTGAACGTCGCCTTTACCTTTTTGTGACTGGTTAACGAGCTTTGCGGTTGGGTGAGCTACAATAACAACATCTTTATTGTAAACGAATGCATAGAAAGATGAATCTTCCTTGTCGGTATAAGGCTGTTCAGCCTTGTTAATTTTTTCAAAAATCTTTTGAACTTCATCTGCACTTTTAGCAGATTCGATCTCAGTACAAACTTGGGTCACTAGCTTTTGAACATCTCCCCTCGTGATTTTTTTGGCAAAAGATGTTCCTGATAATAATACGCAAAAAGACAGTAGAACTAATTTTTTCATTGGTTGCTCCGTTTAAAGTTATGTCTTGTGAAGATAATAATACAAGAATTAAGTATTTTATGAAATTAAAATAATCCGGTCTTATTTTTAATTATATAATGGTTAATGGGATATTTATGCAATTGTAGTAAATTTCACAATTAAATTTTGTTGATAAAAAAAAATAATGTGAGAAAATTATATAAAGTTATCATGCTGGATTCTTTGATAAATTTAATACGGTATTGATTCAAAATATAGTAGTTGTCGATCAGTTCTTACAAAGTTGGCGGTTGTATTATGATAATGAATGGACATATGTCGCTTCAAAAAAAAGTTTTATTGATTACCCTGGGACCACTTTTACTTGGTATCCTTTGCACGTTTATTATGTCTAATTATTTCAAAGTTGAGTTGGTAACAATTGTGGAGGAACAATCTGCTTTGATTAAAAGTGGCATATCGAAAAGACTGATCAAGCAAGATCTTGAAAAAATCAAAGAATTTGGATCCAAACAACTTAGGAATATTGTTTTTGTTGAAAAAATTTCGGAAGGTAATAAGGAAGAAGTTAAAAAAATCATGGATAGTGCTCGAATGATGTATCCGGACGATATTGCTTTTTGGCTAATAACTGATAAGAATAGCAATCAAATCTCAATTTCTTTAAACCAATCCACTGGCATTCAACCTAGTACATTGAATTTTTATACGACGGGTAATCAAACTTCATGTCTTTTACAATTAATTCAAAGTGAATCAGATGGACATTGTTTTGTGTTGATTAATAAAAAGGCATATTATTTATTGTTTGAGCCCATATACAATACCACTGGAGACCGTGTAGGAGGTAACTACCTCGGATATAGTTTTGATAGGGCGTTTGTAAGAGTAAAAAAATTGATGGGATATGATATTGCTTTTGTGCAGAATGGGCAAATTTCAGGAGAATCTTCATCACTATTCACTGAGATGAAAATTAATACCAAAATTGAAAGTCAATTTTACTATGAAGAAAAAGTATCTGAAAAAGGAGCATATCAATTTAACTTTTCAAAAATATCTGACGAGAAAGAAGGAATTCGTGGTTACTATGTATTTGTTGAAGATATCCAAGGTAAAAACATTTTAAAAAGAAAACAATATTTGTATACTGTTGTTATACTACTTTTAGTGGTTATTTTAGGGGGAGCTGCAGCTTTTAAGATATCAAAGTCAATTTCTGATCCAATTAACAATATTGCACAAAATCTTCTTGAAAATCAAAATGACCTTTCAAAAATTTCTGATGAACTAACTGTTTCCAGCGGGGAATTGTCATCAACTTCCGCTGAGCAGGCTTCGGCTACGCAGGAAAGTGTTGCGGCGATGGAAGAAATGAAATCTATGTTAGGACATACTCATCAGTATTCTCAAAGCAGCCAACAGACTGCGGGTGAAGTAAGTTCAAAGGCCGGAGAAGGTAATATTATAATGGAAGAACTTTCACATTCAATGACTGGCATAGAACGGGCCAACCAGGATATGACCAACATGGGACTTATCATAGAGCAAATCGGAAAGAAAACAGATATCATTAACGAAATAGTGTTTAAAACTCAACTATTATCCTTCAATGCTTCTATAGAAGCCGCCAGAGCCGGTCAACATGGAAAGGGGTTTTCGGTGGTTGCCGAGGAAGTTGGTAATCTTGCCAAGATGAGTGGAGAGTCTGCACAGGAAATAGCTGCACTATTAGACAGTAGTAGCAAGGAAGTCAATAAGGTTATAGCGTCTACAAAAAAATCCGTGGAATCAGGAATGAGAACTACTCAGGAAGCACTTGATATATTTTTACAGATAAAACAAAATGTTGCTTTAGTTGATCAGCAGGTAAAAAGTATCACTCAGGCAACAAATGAACAACAAGAAGGTATTGTTCAAACTTCTATGGCCCTTGTTCAATTAGGAGATGCCGCTTCAAATAATAATCGACTCGCTTTGAAAACCTTAGGTAATGTTGATCATTTAAAAGAAATTAGAAATAAGATAAAATCAAATATTTTTAAAATGGCAAGTTTGATTGGAAATACCAAGTCTGGACATCATGAGCTGGATTATGATGAAAATAAATCCTTTGCAATACCCCATATTGATAGTTTAATAATTCCAGTTGAAATGAAAGATGCTGATTACAAGGATAATTTCGAAAAGCTATAGAGTTTCTAAAAAACTATTGAAAAGTTTTGTGGAGCGGCTAAGCAACGAATGTTCAGATAGTGTGTTTCTGACATGGGAGTTTCCCAGTCAAATATGTGGTCACCGTTAGTGTCCGAAAATAAGGATGCATTAAAGGCGATTGGATTCTCGTCGTCGCAGGGAATTTCTCCAGCGAAAGTTAATATGGTTTCATACATCATGTATCCGTTATGTGTTGTGGGAAACGTGTTTTGCTTGTTGAGATTTTCGAATGTATGAAAATATTGCATATTAATATAGATTTTATAGCGATGAGTAAAAATGGGATCTAATAAGTCCAAACCGCCCTCATGTTTGTTGGGATATATGTATGTCAAATTTAAAGTAGTCTTGGTGGTTTGAGAATAAATATTAAAATTAATTATAAGCCCTAGTAATAAAAATATTAATTTCATTTAAATGCCTCCAAAGTTAGCAAGAGAGAGTGACATTAATGGGCACACCCTATTTTAAATATTTAATTGGGGATAGATAAAATAACATTGTTGTAAAAATGACATAGTGATTTATAACAAAGTTTTCGTTTTGGAATAAAATGGTAGAAAGGTCATTTGATCTATACGTGATAGTGGAAATTGTTATAATTTTCACATCCGTAAATTACCTTAATAACGGTATACATCACTATGCATGTGCGATTATAATTTAATTATTAATTTTATGAAAGAGGATATGAGGAATTCAAATGAGTGAATTAGGAGGGAAGACTATTCTCGTAGTTGATGATGAAAAAGCAATATGCAAAACCTTGGCGTTGTTTTTAACATCGTTTGGTGCGACGGTGTTTGAAGCTAACAGTGGAAGATCAGCTTGTGAAATTATCAAAAAGAATAAAATTGATTTTGTAATCACCGATGTGAAAATGCCTGACGGTGATGGCATTGAATTGCTTGATAATATAAAAAAATATAATCCAGAATTACCAATAGTGTTAATGGTTACTGGTTTTGCAGATATTTCCAGGGAAGAAGCTCGGAAAAAAGGTGCTATCGATTTACTTAACAAACCAATCGATTACAATCTTCTTCTAGATTATTTGAAAGGGATATGAAAAATTTTAAAAAATTATTTTATACCAAGGAATTCAAAATATTGTTTTTCTTTTTTGTTTTGTTGCTTTTTTGCTGGCCAATGCTTAGTTATAGTAATCTTTCAAATTCACTTGGTTTTATAAAACAGTTGTTTGTATTTTGGGTGGGAACAATTGTTGCTCAGTTATTTTTTTATTTGTTCACAAGAGGTCAAAAATAAATGAGTAATCTTTATTTTATCTTTTTTTCAATGATACTTTATATTTTAATATTGTCTATACTTGCGTATTATTTTGAAAGAAAAATGGATCTTGGAAAAAATTTAATCAATAATCCCTTTATATATTCCTTATCACTTTCAGTCTATTGCACAAGTTGGACGTATTACGGGGCGGTGGGGTCTGCGGTATTGCAAGGTGGCTTATTCTTGGCGATTTACCTAGGCCCCATGCTTTCATTGATTCTTTGGGAAATTGTTGTCAAAAAATATATTGTTTTAAAAGAAAGACATAATTTTACAAGCATGATCGATTTATTGACAGCCAGATATGATAAATCAATTGGGCTTGGGATTTTAGCCTCGCTTTTTCTTTTGATAGGCGTTGTCCCTTATATGACATTACAACTTACAGCAATGATTGATACAGTCACCATTATGACAGATGTTACAAAAAATGGTTCTGGTGTTATTTCACACAACTTTGTAGGGATTTCTATTGTAACTGTTATGATGATCAGCACAATTGTATTGGGACTTAAACGTATTAAAACTTCAGAACAACACCCAGGTATGATCTTTGTTCTTGCAATAGAAAGTATAATAAAACTGCTCGCCATTTCCTTGGTCGGAATTTTTGCGCTTTATACTCTAAATGACGGTTTTGACGATTTAATAAGTAAAATTCCTAATCTAGTAGATACTAATTATACATTTATGGGGCATAGAGGATATGAAGATATTGTCGTTTGGTTGACCTATTTGCTTTTATCAGGTTCGGCGTTTATCTTTTTACCAAGACAATTTCATGTGGCTGTAATTGAAAACTATAATTGGAAACATATTCGTTTTGCATGTTGGGCGTTTCCTATTTATATGTTAATAATATGTTTTTTTGTTTTTCCGATTGCAATTGCTGGCATCAAAAGTGGTCTTTCTAAGGAACATGCTGATAGTTTTGTATTACTTTTACCGATTGCAAATAATCAAAAACTTCTTGCTTATTTTGTATTCTTAGGTGGTATATCAGCTGCTGCTGGAATGTTATTAATTGAGGGAATGACGATATCTACCGTTCTTTCAAATCATTTATTTATCCCGATTATAAATCGTTTTAAGATTTTAGCAAATATTCAAAATAAGATTGTTTTTATCCGGTCAACATCATTATTTATACTTTATGTAATTAGTTTTTTATTCTGGAAAATATTTGGACATCAAAAAGGCTTGATGGCACTTGGAATGATTTCATTTGCAGCTGTTTTACAATTTGCTCCTGCCATGCTTGGCGGAATATTCTGGAAAAAAGGTAGTCGTACAGGGGCTTATTTAGGTATATCTCTTGGGACCTTAGTTTGGTTTTATACTCTTATTATTCCTTTGATAGCAAAAAATAATTTTGCCTTTGGATGGATAATGGAAGAAGGACCATTTGGTATTGCCTTTTTGAATCCAGAGGCATTATTTAATTTTTCGTTTTTTCATCCTTTGACACACGCAACTTTTTGGAGTTTATTTTTAAATATTTCTGGATTTGTAATAGGTTCAATTATATTTCCTCAAAATATTACTGAAGAAAGAATTGCTGAAGGTTTTGTAGAAACAGCGGAAAATGATGAAAATATGTCATGGGAATTTGAAGATGAAACTGGAAAAAATGTTAATCTTAAAGACAAAATTAAAACGTTAGAAGTTATTTTGTTATCCTTTTTTAGTAAGACTCGGTGTAATAAAATAATAAAGCAGTGTCTCCAGATGACAAACATTGACGACAAAGAAAAAATATCCATATTAAAACTGTCAGAGTTCAGCATAAATGTTGAAAAACAAATTGCGTCTTCCATTGGCACTGCCGCTGCTAATGCTGCCCTTAAGCAGAATAATTTTATTTCTGAATCTGAAAATGATCAATTGACAGATTATTATAGCAAGTATTTGACTAAAATGAAAATTTCCCCTGCTAAATTAAATAAAAGTATTGAGCTTTATCGGGAAAAAGAAAAGATTATGATAGATGAGGCAAAGTTATTAGAGGATCTGGTCAAGCGAAAAACTGATGAATTAGAAATTCAAAAAAGTAAGAGTATAAATTCAAGTAAGTTGGCTGCACTTGGTGAAATGGCTGGCGGTATTGCCCATGAAATTAATAACCCACTGGCAGTTATCAGTGGGTATGTCCATCTTGTTGATAGAATGATTGATATGAACCAGCTTGATCATAAAATGATTAAATCTTCGTTAGATAATATAAAAATGACAGTTTATAGAATTTCAAAAATTATTAATTGCATGAGGAATGTATCGAGAGATTCCAGTAACGAAGATTTTGTAATTAGTAGCTTGGAAGAAATTCTTGAGGACTCAATATCATTATGTCGTGAAAAGTTCAAGAATTGCGGTATTGAATTAAGCTTGGATATTGAGGAAAGTGTTTATAAATTTCCAATAAAACTCAAACGAATAAACATGACCCAGTGTTTTATTAATTTATTGAACAATTCCTATGATGGCGTGAAAGATTTGAATAATAAATGGGTTAAAATTTCAGCGTTCAAACGTATTGATCAAATGGAAATTTATTTTACTGATTCGGGAGCGGGTATTCCTATTGAGATTAAGGATAAAATCTTTCAACCTTTTTTCACTACCAAGGATATTGGAGAAGGAACAGGTTTAGGGTTAAGTATAGTTCGAAAAATTATTCACGAGCATAACGGAAGTATTGAGGTTGATATAGAAAACCAAAATACCAGTTTCTTAATCATTATTCCTGTTTAGTGAAATTCAGATCATACTAAAAGTTGTGTATCTATTTCACTTTTGAGACAGTTTCATAATAGAAATTTGCTTACTCACCATAAAGTCAAAAACATTCAAAAGATTATCATGGGCTCGCGACTCAACATTAAATCCTTGAGAATCTTTCAGCAGGTCAATTGTTTTATGAATGGCCTCTACTGTGGAACAACATTCACTGGTGGGTTGCTTGCGAATTCGGAAATTAGAAGGGGTGTTAATGGTAAAGGAAATGCGTGGCAATATCTCTAGATTATGACTCATACGCATAGTTTGCCGTGAAGTTGCCCAAGTGCCATCAATAACTATAACCACAAGCCGTTTTCCTTCTGGAACAATTGCTTTTATTTCTTTATCTGTAAACATTGAAAGATTAGCTGAATTTTCTCCAGGATATAAAACCATACAATGGTTGGTGGGGTCATTAATAAGACCATTAAGTATTTTATTATTGGTATAATCATGACCGGGTAAGAGATAAGAATTTTTTAAAATAAGGTGAGACATTCTTCCTGTGGCAATTTTTCGATCGATCTCAAGTTTATGAATTAGTATTACAAAAACGATTTTGGAATCAAAAGGCTTAAGCATATGACAATAACATGTTCTTTTTGCAAATCCACATATTGAGCAATTCTTTCGAGGAGTAAACCCCTGTTGGTTAAGTTGCTTTTTAAACGTCAAATACTCATGACAATTTCTCATGAATGATAAATATCCTAACCTATTCCCATTGTCCATCTGGACGATGATAGTCTCAATCAACTCTTGGGGTTGAAGAGGCTTCCGTCTTACATAAAAAACTTGATTTGTGCTACATAAAATTGCGGATCGTAAAAAATAGAACGAGTACCAACTCGTGGACGACAAGCCACAGAGCCAACGAATAGGAACCTGTCACTATAGTAATTCACACGAAACTGATAAGTCCTCAAGCGAAACAATTTGTAAGCTGACAAGAGGCAAAAAAATGGGATTATGCTTTTTTATTAAAAAGAAAGCTAAAATGGCAACCAAGGAAGTTATTGTTAAATTAGATAAAAGCCTTGATACATTAACAAAATATTCTTTAACACTAATGTTAGTAAAATAACAGGTATAGATTTTAATATTGATTTAAAATCTACGTCTCTAGTGATTATTTAGTTCTTTCTTAAAAATATTAAACCCCAGACGAAGTGCTTTAACAACCTCATCGATGGTTCCTTTATCGATTGTCATAGCTGGTTGTATACGAAATTGAGAAGTGTAGGCCATGGTTAGAAGTCCTGAATGCAGGAATATCTTAAACAGATTTTCAGTTTGTTTGCGCTCAAGTGGGATTTTATTTGTTTTATCTTTAACTAGTTCTATGGCGAGCATGAGTCCACGCCCGCGAATCTCTCCGATAAAAGAAAACTCCTCTTTAAATGAAGCTAATTTTTCTAGAAAATATCTTCCTATTTGCTTTGAATTTTCCACTAAGTTTTCATCTTCAATAATGCCGAGAGTAGTGTTGGCAGCAGCAGCTGCAAGGGGATTACCGCCGTAACTGGAAGATGAACCTGAAGGAAGACCCCATGGTTTGGTTTCATTAATTTTATCGTTAGTTAAAATGCCACTGATTGGAAATCCACCACCAAATTGTTTTCCAATCAGAATAATATCAGGTTTAATATTTGAATGTTGAGCGCACCAATACTTTCCAGTTCTTCCAAAACCTGTAATCATTTCATCGCAAATTAAAAGGGCCTGAAATTCACGAGCAAGCTCTTCAACTGCTTTCATAAAATCATCTGGAGGAATAACATTTCCAGCGGTACCTTGGATTGGCTCAATAATGATTGCAGCAAGACCTGAAGTGAGATTGTTTTTGAGTTGAACTCTGGCGTAATCTATACATTGTAATCCACACTTGGGGTGAGTGGTATTAAATGGACAACGATAGCAATTGGCGTAGGGGAGAATATGGTTGCCTGAAGAAAATGGGGCATAAGTATTTTTAAAAGTCGAACCCATCAGTCCTAGAGCACCCTGGGTTTTTCCATGAAATCCACCAGAAAAAGATGCGAGCTCATATTTTCCAGTATAATTTTTACAAAGTCTAAGAGCCGATTCAACTGCTTCAGCTCCGCTTGAATAAAGTTGTAGTCGATGTAATCCATTATGGGCAACTTTGCTGATTTTTTGTAAAAGTTCAACTCTTGGTTTCGATGTAAAACTGCCAACACTTACTTCTTCCAGTTGAGCTTGCATGGCCTTAACCCATACAGGATGAGAGTGTCCAAGACCATTTACTCCAATGCCACCAATGATATCTAAGAAGACGTTGCCATCTACATCAATAACCTGACTTCCTTTAGCAGATTTAACTGCAATATCTGACATAAGAGCAAAACCTTGCAAACCGTTTGCTAGATATTTGTCTTCCATCTGTCTAAGTAAGGTGCTTTGTTTCCCTGGGATTTCTTCTTGAATATCAATTTTTTGATTTTTAGGTTGTTGGTTACTCATAATCTTCCATTTGTTTAAGGTCTGTGATATTACCAAACTAAATTAGGAAAGACTATGAATTACACTGCAATACTGGCTGGTGGCGAAGGTAGTAGATTATCAGCGAATGGATTTAAACCACTCGCACAAATTGGTGATAAAAGTCTTCTACAAATAAGTCTCAGTCGACTTCTTCCCATCACTGATAAATCATTGATTATACTTTTTAACGAAAGAGGAAAGGATTACAATCTGCACAATCTTCCTGAATTAAATAATCCTCAAATAAATTATTTTTATGCTAAGCCTCCTACTTCGCTACATTCAATGTTTAATATTTTTCAAAAAATTCCAAGCGATTCTGGGAGTAATCATCTAATGGTTTCAATGATTGATACGATTATGCTTAAGGATGATTTTAAAAAATTTACCCAGTTTTGCCAAACACTTAAACCCTATGAATCAGCTATCGTCACTACAACATTTATCGATGATGAAAAACCACTTACCTTAAAAATTGATCATAAAAATTTAATAACCAAGTTTCAAGTCCCACTTGAAACTTTGAATGTTCAAGTTACCTCTGGTATTTATTGCTTTTCATATCAGGCGTTAAAAGAAATCGGCTCTGCGCTTGATAGAGGTGTTCAAAAGATGCGAAATTATCTTACCTGGCTGGTCGATAATGACTATCCAATCTACGCTTTTAGTGTCAATAAAACCGTTGATGTTGATAGGCCAGAAGACATACTTGAAGCACAAAAGTTTATTAAAGATGAAGAAATTTGAAAATATTGAATGGTTGTTTTTTGATTTTGGAGGAACCTTGGATAGTCCAGGCATCCATTCAAGAAAATTATTTTTTAATTGTTTTAATGAAATACTTTGTGATCTTGATAATAAAATATTTCAAGATGCCTATACCTTCGCAGATGAATTAATGGTATCGAAGTCGTTAATTGTTAAAGCTGATTTATTCAAGATGAATGAAGTTATGTGTTCACTCATAACGAACAAGCTCGATATTAACGAAAATATTTCAAAAAATGCCGCCAACTTAATTACCCAAATTCAAACCAAACAACTATTAAAGAATCAAGAATTATTAAAGGTCCTCTCCAAGCATTTTAAACTAGGAATTGTTTCAAATTTTAGTGGTAATTTGGAAATCATTCTTCGTGAATTTGATATCCACCATTTTTTTACTTTCATCATAGATTCATACTATACGGGGTTTAAAAAACCTCAATCTGAAATTTATGTACATGCGCTTAAATTAGCAGGAATACCAGCTAGTCAAGCCATCTTTGTTGGAGATAATCTTGAGCGTGATATTGTGGCTCCCAAATGTCTTGGATTTTCTACGATTTGGATTGATCGTGATTTGAAGAAAAATGTTCATGCAGATGAAACAGTTGATGATTTAGAAGAACTACTCCACTTAATCCAATAAATATAACCAACCACGATCCAAATAATTTCAACAAAACGATAACTCATCGAAGGCCATAAGAAACTGACATCATTTAAATGATAAATATCTATCATCGCAAGTTTTATTCCAGCTTCGCGACCGCCCAGTTGGTATGGTATAAAAAATAATAAGGTATCAACGAAAGTTCTAAAAACATCCAGTAAAGCACAAACTATTATTGAAACATGTTGATTAATAATTTTAAAAGCAAAATAAAAAGTCAGGCCCTCAATGAATCTTGCCATAGTGTCGGTAATTAGTGACAAAATAAAAATATGAGGCCTTTGTCTACAAAATGTTTTAGTCCTTTTAATTGACCACCAAAAATAAACCCAAATTCTTCTGAATGTTTTATTATGAATATGTACTGTGGGAAATTTCCAAATTGAATGATTGGTAAGCTTCCAGATGAATAGCATTAATACGGTCAAAGAAATAAACGTTATTATCATGAGAGATTTTGCGAAATTAACTTCGTAGAAAATGAGCGTTACACACGCAGCAATGATGAAGGCAAGCAAGGTCGCAAGAATATGAACCAGATTATAACTTACCGTAGATTGTAGTGCCGTTTTTCTACTTAAAAAACGCGATAAGAGCATATACTTAACCGGTTCGCCGCCAATTTTTAAAAAAGGTGTTAGGTTATTCCAAGAAATACTGATCATCGAAAATAAAAAAAAACGCCAAGACCACTTGATATAATCACTGCGGGTTTTATAATCGATGGAAGTCATCAGTAACCACGAAATTCCATATAAAAACAGAGTCGGGATAAAGGTTAAGCTTAACCATAGGATTTGAAAACCTGATGTTTTGAATTCTTTTATTAAAACATCAAAACCGTAGCTATCAATTATAAAAAGTAATGATAATAGTCCAAGGATTATCAGAAATAACTGGATGACACTAAATCCACGATTTTTCATCAAAGAACTCCTGCATTAGAAGGCGATCTTTCTGATATTGAATCTTTCTCATAATGAAAATGATGAAATTAAAAAGGAGAAAATCGAATAATACAATATAAACTCCAAAAAGGTGAAAATAGAAGGCTCCGATAATAATGATAGTGTGCATGTTAACACCAATTAAACGCCAGTAAGGAAGCATTGGTTTGTTTAATTCTCGATATCTTTGCATGAATTTTTCTTTCTTCACACTGTCTGCTGAATGGATTAACTTTCTCATGAGTAGACGCCAAGATTTTGGGCGTGAAGAAGTCATTCTTTGTTGCTTGATCCAGGTAACTCGAAGCGAATTTAAAATTCTTTCTTTCTTATTTTCTGAATTATTTACGTTCTTATGAGCTTCATCAACTTCAGGATTCCAATAAGTGTCATTTTCAGTTTTACCGTAACCAAAATACAAATATTCTCGGTGATAAAAATCAAGCACAGCACATTGGTTGGAGTGAAGGATGGCACCTAAATATCCAATAGGCCATACCCACCATCCGGTCGTTTGAAACCATGGATAAATACCCGCGGCATAGATTGCAATGGTTACCAGAGAATCACAGATACCATCTAAAATTATTCCAAGTTTAGTTGATTGTTTTGAAATTCTCGCCAATTGTCCATCTGAACTATCAAATATGCCCGAAAGTAGGAATAAAAATGTAGCAAAAATAAAGTTGTCATTTAGATATAAAGCAGCGGATGCCACGCCACTAAATAAACCCAGGAGCGTTAATTGAGTGGGAGTCATTTTCAAAATATGGGCAAATTTGGCAATCAAAAAACCAAAAAAACGATAAAATACCAAATCAATCTTTTCTTCTGTATCTGGAGATTTAATTGAAAGTTTAAATTCATTTAATAATTTAGATGTAATCATGGTGCTAAAGTTTCCATGGCTAACTTGGCAATATTTTTTGAAGCGATTTCTCTACACGTTCGAAATGAAGGCCAATCATTTATATCAATAAATTTAAAATCATTTTTTTCTGAAAGCACCAAATCTCCGCCGTAAACACTCAGGTTTAATACTGTTAATATGGGGGCGAGCTTTTTTTCAACGGTGTGAATATCAATTTTATAATGATCAGAATTTTTTCGAAGGTTATAGCGGTCAAAACCAGAAATTCCCATATCCCGTAAATCTAAAATGGAATTCTTTACTCCATAAAATTTAATAATTTTTCCGGTAAGATGCGGTTGCTTAACCACATAAGAAATATTTCGCTTTAAAAAATCTTTCTTCACCTGTTCCAGTTGATCTGAACTTTTAATAAACAAAACATCCGTATTTTCGGTAGCATGAAAGTCACCTCTTTTAATCCAGCATTGAATGTCTTTAGAGCATAGCTCGCTTGTTTTAATGATTTCGCTGGACACATAGGAAGAATGTTCGAGTGTTTGAATTTTCTGTATTAAATTCTCGCGAAAGCAGTTTATTATTGATGCCGAATTGTTAATAACTCGCACACCGTCTTTTTCTAATATTTGCATCCTCGCAAGAACTTCCGGTGCTTGTGCCATAGTTAGAACAAGATCCGGCAAAGTGGAAAAATCAAAATTCAGAAAATCTTCTTCATCAATCGTCGTAATATCTAATGATTGATCAGATATATTAGAAAGTTCTTTAAGTGTTTCCACTAAAATAGCCCGATCTGCTTCAATCGCGTGATGTGAAAAAATTTTAGCTCTAAAAACCGCCCATACCCTTATACTCACAGATTTATTCTTCTCCTTCATCTATACCGTAGTGAACAAGTCCTAGGTGATTGATAATTTCTTCTTTTGCAATAAATCTCAAGGTGTTTTCCAACTTTAGAAGCTGGAGAGATAAATCATTAATAGGTCTGATACCTGCTTTGGTGAGTGGCGATTTTAAGTAGAAGCCTAGCCATTCTTGAATTCCTCGCATTTGAGACCTGCTGGCAAGGTCAATAAATAAGGCCAAATCTAGCGCAACTGGAGCAGCCAGAATGGAATCTTTACATAAAAAGTTGACTTTAATTTGCATTTTTTCCCCTAGCCAACCAAAAATATCTATATTATCCCAGCTCTCCTTATTATCGCCGCGAGGAGGATAATAATTGATACGAATCTTATGATAAAGATTGCTATAGAGGTCGGGATAATCACCTTTATTCAAAATATCTTCGAGTACTCCACACTTGGTAATTTCTTTTGATCTAAAAGATCCTGGATCATCTAAGACTTCACCGTCACGATTTCCAAGAATATTTGTACTAAACCATCCGTCAACACCCAAAAGTCTGTTTTTTAAGCCGGGCGCTATAATGGTTTTCATCAAAGTTTGACCAGTTTTAAAATCAGAACCGGCGATTGGGGAGCCAATTTCCATAGCCAATTGTTGCAGAGCTGGAATTTCAACCGACACATTCGGGGAACCATTAACGTAAGGAACTCTTTCCATGATAGCGGCATAGGTATAAATTTGTGAGGGAGAAATATGGGGATCATTATCTCGAAGCCCTTTTTCAAAAGCCTTGATATCTTGATGAACATCTGCAATTGGATTATAAACTTCAGTGGAAGCACACCAAACCATGACAGCGCGTGAGCAATTATTCTTTTTCAAAAAGTTTCTAATGTCTTCTCGAAGTAGTTCTGCTGCTTGTAATTTTGTTGTATATGTCTTTTTATTTTCGCCATTGATTCTTTTTATATAATTTTCATCAAAAACGGCAGCCATTGGCGTAATGTTTGATAACTCATCTTTAACTTGTTCAAGCGTATCACGATCTACAACCTTAGCATGTATTGCAGCCTCATAGGCGTTAACAGGATAAATATCCCATCCACCAAAAACGATATCATTTAAATCCGCCAGCGGTACTAAATCTTTTATTAGGGATGTGCGTTGCTCATCTCGTTTGCCAAGACGAATCTGTCCCATTTGAGTAAGGGAACCAATTGGTGGGGTTAATTTTTTCTTAATAGCAAAAACACCCGCGTATAATGTGGTTGCCACGGCCCCCATGCCTGGAGTTAGTATTGCTAGTTTACCTTTTGCTGGTTGAATCTCATTCGTCTTAAGAATCATATTCACACTCCTATATCTGGAATAACAATTTTTTTGTTATCTTGATTAATTGATTTATAAGCACTTTCTATGCAGTGAACACACCATAGCGCATCCTTTATATCTGAATGTTCAATTTGTTGTTTTTCTATGGCATATATAAATTTGTCAAACATGGAATTAAACCAATTTACATGACTGGAATCCATCCAATCCGAAGATATTTTGGTGCGTTCAAAATCCCAAGCTGCTTTGTGACTTATGGAATCTTTATCATGTTCTCTCATAATGGCAACTTCCATATCATCTTCTTCCACTCTAATTGCGCCACGTTCACCTTGAAGAGTATAGATGAC
>Ga0208375_1001407_pt1 | contig 27144 bp, 28 predicted proteins | sample RifOxyD1_FD_184038 | JGI IMG/M metagenome (GOLD analysis project Ga0208375, IMG submission 184038) | Soil microbial communities from Rifle, Colorado - Rifle Oxygen_injection D1 (SPAdes) | ecosystem: Environmental > Terrestrial > Deep subsurface > Rock core/Sediment | place: Rifle, Colorado...
TCTAATTGATGAAATTATGGACGATAAATCCATAAACCTTAAAAACAGAAAATGATACACCATAGTATGAACAAGAAATTTGTTATATCAATCATTATAGTATCGTTTCTACTTCTTTTAGCAAGTGTAATATTATACGTGCAAAATACGCATGAACTCAGGCAGCTGGATCCATTGGAACTAGAGAGCATGAACCAAGCAGATATAATACAATTGATATATGAAAGACAATCACAAAGTTCGACACCACTTTATTATCTTATACCTGTATTTGCATTCTTTGGATTGGCGATTGGAGCAACAATATATCATATAATGAGCTCTGATTTAGAAAAGAAAGAAAAAGCAATACAACATACAAATAAAGTAATACTAAAATTGTTGACTGGCGAGGAAAGAAGTGTTGTAAACACGCTCGTTGAGCAAGGTGGAAAAGTAAGGCAATACGAATTATCGCATCTTCCGAACTTGAACAAAGTAAGAACTCATAGAGTAATTCTAAAACTTGAGCAGAAAGGAATAGTAGAAAAACAGCGATTGGGAAAAGTCAATAACATAGTATTGAACAATGAATTATACGAATTCTTGAAGAAGTGAAAACAAACTATCATTATTCATTTTAATTATCAAATATTTTGTGATAGTTCTAACTCAACAATCGCTTCTATATGTGGCGTTTGTGGGAATAGGTCAAACATTGCAACCGATTTTAATGTATATTTGGAAAATTTCTTTATGTCTTTGCCTAATTGCTCGACATTGCATGAGATGTAAATCATGTGCTTTGGTTTGATTCTTCTTAACTCCTCGATTGTCTTTGGATGCATTCCACTTCTTGGAGGATCTGTTATTACAAATAATGGATTTTCAAGTCTTAACTTCTTTAAACCTGCAGCATCCATAAGTGTTGCTTGCGCATTATTTAGATTATTCTTTTTTATGTTGACTTTTGCTGAATCAATACAATGCTTGTCCGATTCTACAATGAACACCTTCTTGAATAATTCTGAATTGTTAATTCCAAAAGTCCCTACTCCCGCATATAAATCTAGAAGGTTCAAGTCTTTAGTGTTTTCTATTCCATGAGCTTTTATTAATTCATTAACATATTCATGCATCTTCTCTGCCATTGCAGTATTATTTTGGAAGAATCCTTGTACGGAATATTCGAATGATTTGTTCAGATAATCTTCATTTATCATATCGCTGCCCTTTACTACAAAGAACTCTTCAGAAATTGAGGAGTCTTTATCTTTAGGAACATACGTCACAAGAATACTACTTGCAGAACTAACTTTTGCATATGATTTAATCTTTTCAATAGCATCCGCAGTTTTATTAGAATCTTCATTCAAGACAAACGATATTGAAGTAGAATTGCTTGGAGTTCTAATGACCGCATACCTATATGTTCCTGTTTTTCTTTGAACATCAAACGCGTCAACACCTTTGAAATATTCTCTGACCTCTTTTAATAATTGATTTAATTTATCATTACTTATAACACATGCATCTACGTCAACAACACTCTTCCAATTACCCTTCTCTCGTAAGCCTAATCCGCGTGGATGAAATATGAAGTCCATCCTATTACGATAATGGAATGGCGCATCATAGAATACTTTGATTGATTCTGAATTGACCCCAGTATTTCTTGCGACAACACTCCTTTTGTTCTCAAGTTGTGTTGCATATTCAATATGCTGACTAGAACAACCACCACATTTACCAAAATAAGGACATAATGCATCTGCCATAGAGAAGAGAATTATTGACGTTTAATAAAGATTATTATTAGAATAGCCTACAGATAGTCTATAGCGTCATCGCTAGTACAAAACTTGCAACTAACGCAACTCCTGCACCGATGTATTGATACCATTTTATTGATTCCTTATTGAACCATAATCCCACAAGCATTGCTATTGCAGGATATCCTCCGGCGATTGCTGTTATTATTGATATTTCATAATCTTGCACTGCGTAAGCATAGAAAATCCACGCCACAGTATCAAATATTCCCATGAATAATATTAGAGAAGTATGCTCTTTTGCTTTTGATACAAATTCTCCGAATCCTTTTCTATAAGCAATGACTATTAAGCAAAATATTGTCATTAAAACCCATGGAGCCCAAACTGCAATCACTGGAGAGATGATTTTTGAACCTGTTGCAGTCATGAAGTTAACGGCGCCAGTCAACACTGCAGCAACTATTGCAATATATACTCCTTTTTCTATTAATTGTTTGTATGAAGAGAATTTTTCAGTTGCAATAAGTATTATTCCAATCATCATTGATGAAATCATTATAATTTGCAATGGCGACAATACTTCTTTGAAAAATAGTATACTAAGAATGATAGTTACTGGAAGTTCTAATGTTAAAACAACATCAATTACAGATAATTTTCCTTCTTTTAATGCTTGAAAGTTAAATATTGCAGCAACAAAAACAACAATTCCTAATGCAATTAAGAAAATAATGTTACTAGTATTTATTAATTGAGTTAAATCATTAATCACAAATGGAGTAAGGCCAATACTTCCAATTATACCAATCCATGCAAGCGCCTCAATATTACCGACGACTCTAGTCGTTCGCTGTATAAAGAAATCGCCAATACCCCAACACAGCATTGCTCCAAATGCAAATAATAAACTGAATAAGAGATCCATTATTTCCTCCAAAAAAATATTAAATTTTATACCCTTCCTTCTTTAATTCTGCTACTGGAACGAATAATGGTTCTGGAAGATTGTTCCAATCAAACCATTCCCAACACTCACACTTGTCTGGTTCCATTATTCTTACTTCTCCAGAATCATAATCTGCAATTATATAAATTGAAATAGAATGTTTATTCTCATCCAGAAATATGTTATTAGTATACGTTCCTTTTCTTAAGTTCTTAATAGTGATGCCTACTTCTTCAAGTATTTCTCTTCTCGCACAATCTTCAACTGATTCCATGAATTCTAATTTGCCGCCGGGAATAGACCATGTTCCGCCGCCATGATTTCCTTTTCTTTTACCCAATAATACTTTGTCATCTTTTAATATTATTACGCCAACACCGACAACCACATAAACCATATTCAATCACTCCGTATACTTCTTAACTAATTCCATAATGCGAGAACCAGGATATTTGCCTCGATACTTCTTCATGACTTCACCCATGATTGCTGCACTATTAAGATTTGGATGTTTTGAGATTAATTCAACGATATAAGTTGTTAATTCATCCTCGTTTGCCACATATCTTGAGAAATCAATGTCTTTTCCACGTGCATGTTCTATCATTATCTCTATAACTGCCTCTTTTGGTAAGTCTCCAGAATTCAACTTAGACAATATATTATCTACTAATTCACTAAATTTCTTAGACTCGACATCAATATCTAAACTAAATCTAGTCTTTACTTCTTTTGGCATTGAAACAAGTATTTCTGCAATCGTAACGGGTTTTACTTGAGGATATTTCTTGACAAACATTTCAAAATCCTCCTCAAAAACTAATTCTTTAGCTACTTGCTTTGGAAGTGAATATTCTTCAACAAAACGCGAAATTTTATCTGTTATCAATTCAGGTAATTCAATATTTGTTACGTCCGGAATTATTGTTTTCACGTCTGTTTCCGGATACATTCTTGATGAGCCAGGCATAGGCCTTAGGAATGCTGATGTTCCATCTTCTTTTGCGTTTCGAACTTCTTTAGATAATCCATTATCATAAAAATAGGTTATTGCATCATCAATTTTTTTGAATGCTAATTCACATTTTTCCTTACTGCCAATTATCATTATCAATGAATCGTCATCATTCATTTTTAAGTATGTATAAATATCTTTCACAACATCTGCTATCTTATATTTATTCAAATCCTCGTCTGTATGTATTAATCCGTTTAATCCTAAAACTTTAATTCTATCACTTAATTCTGATCCGAAACGTCTTCCCGGATTTACCTCAAATCCAAAAAATCCTTTGAATTCAGAATACGATTTACCGTAAACGCCAAATCCTGCGTCGATACTCTTTTTAATCATTGCACTATTTGTACCAATAAAATATTGAGTCAAATCAATAACATCAGATGATAAATTTAATTTATTAATTCGTGATCTAATCTCATCACGAAGTTTTAGCATGTTCAATTGACGTAACACTTCGTTCTCTACAACTTTGTCAATTATTCTTAAATCTTGAACTCCCTTAATCTCTGCTCTTGCACCACTCGCAATAGAAACATTGACATCCTGTCTTATTGTTCCTAAACCTCTCTTTACTTTTCCTGTTGAACGAAGCATCATTCCAATGAATGCGGCAGTATCCTTAACTTGCTCAGGAGTCTTCATGTCTGGACCAGTTGCTATCTCAATTAATGGAATGCCGAGCCTGTCAAGTCTATAGACATCATGATCTATGTTTCTTGAAATTATTCTTGCTGCATCTTCTTCAAGACATAAAGTATCAATCTTTACCTTATTTAATTTACCGTCTGTTTCAACTTCAATAAAGCCATTCCTTGCAATTAATGCAGTCCTCTGGAATCCCGAAGTATTTGAGCCGTCAACAACTGTTTTTCTCATGACATGAACTTGGTCAACAACATCACACTTTATCATGCTAGATAATTGTAGAACAATATTCAATGCATCAGAATTTATATCATGTGGAGGCTCGCAATCTAATTCAACAAGGCACGTCGTATCATCATAATATTCATATAAGTAATGCTTCTGTTTTTCCATTTCAGCAGATGCAGCAGTATCAACAGTACCAGTCTCTCCAGCAGACGCCCTCAAAACACGTTTTATAGTATTATCTGGAGCATCATCCCTAATGTCTCCAGGGCAATCACAGAATAATTTCTTAGTATTAAGCTGCTGATGAATCTCAAGGCCTGCTTTTAATCCTAGTTTAGCATAATCCAATGTATTATTCATACATCAATAGAATAACCGACGATTTATTAATTTTTTGAGATGCATATTGAGATATATACATAATACGCCGCTCAAAGTATACAATTTGATACTTATAAAGACGACAAATTTAAAAAAACAGCACATGTTCTAAACATTATGAATAGATGTCTTTCAATAACATTTTACAAATATTTTAGGTTTGAGAATCCGCAATTACAAAGGGACCTCTATAAAGAGATGATGTTAAAACACAATATCAAAGGCAAGATTATACTTGCGGAAGAAGGAATTAATGGAGCAATCGCTGGACTAGAAGAAGACTGTCAAAAGTATCTTGAAGAATTAAGAACTATTCCTGAATTGAATGATTTGACATGGAGAACAACAATAACAACAGACGGGGCGTCATGTTTCAAGAGAACGCTTGTAAAAATACGCCCAGAAATAGTCCCATTAGGAGTTTTAGGAATTACGCCAGAAACAGCAGGAGGGGGAAAGCCTATTAAGCCGCAAGAACTTCTTGAATGGTATGAAAATGGAGAAGACTTCATCCTTTTAGACACAAGAAATGATTATGAGATACAATCAGGAACATTCCAGAACGCAATAATCCCAGATATAGAAAAATTTAGGGATTTTAGTAAATATGTAGAGACAATAAGCAATATTAAAGACAAAAAGATAGTCACAATATGCACTGGAGGAGTCAGGTGCGAGAAGGCGAGCGCATATATGAAAAGCAAAGGATTCGACAATGTGTATAAATTAGAAGGCGGAATAATAGAATTCTTAAAAATATCCGGCAACAGCGAATTCTTCAAGGGAAAATGTTTCGTTTTTGACAAAAGAGAAGTTATAGATAAAGAGCATACGATATGAATTCATCATACAATATAAGACATTTTATTATTGATAATTCTCGATGACAAATTTTATAAATAAACTACTTTGCCGTTATATATGATTGTAGAAAAGGAGATTAAAGAATCGATTTTCGAGAAGGAATTAAATATATTCTACGACACCATGATTCTTAATAAAAAGGGATTAAAAGAAAAAGATCTCCCACAATATGCGATAATACTTCCTTCACAAAAAAATCACCCATTCACACTTTTTGGAGTACAAAATGCCCCAAAAGAGTTAACAATAACTCCGGCTATACATCCATTCACATTAACAAATTTAATATGCGGAATTGCAACAAATCCGTTAAATAAACCATATTTCCCAAACAATCACATAAATATATATGTCCCAAATACTAATTGGAATGATCATATTGAATATTTAAAGAAAAATTTTAAGAATTTTAATGAATACCTAGAAAGAGATCAATAATTAGAATTCTCCCCTGAAGTCTTTCATGAATTCCTCTTTAACATCAAGTCCTTGACTTAATAGCCACGCAAGTTTTATGAATGCTGTTTCTGGACTTAACGTTGATTGATTACCAATGACGCCTATCTCTTGAAGTTCTCTTCCTGGACTATAAACATTCATGTTAACAATTCCGGAAATGGTTTGAGGAGTCATTACAACAGGCATGTTCTTACATAATTCAGTGATACTTTTCTTTATCTTCTCATGTTCTTTCGTATGATCATCCATTACACTTATTGGCATATGTCCAAGGCCCGTTCCTTCAAGTATCAATCCATCAAATTTCTTATCGATGAACAAATCCAATTCCTCGTGATGCATGTTCGGATGACTTATTACAAAACCAATTTTCAAATCCTTAAATGGAATTATCTTTAGATGTCCCTTGCTGTTTAATACAGTATTTGGATATTCGGAGATGTAATCGATTTCCTTAGTGAAAAAATTGACTCTCGCGACAGGTCGTTTATTGATTGATTGAAATGCGTCTCTTCTTGAAGAATGCATCTTTCTAGCATTCAAACCATTCAATATTGTGCAAGTATTGTCTGACATATCTTCATGCATGCATATGAACACTCCTGAAAGTGTAGTGTTTACAATGAATGAAACAGCGCTTATTAGATTTATTGCGGAATCACTACTCCCCCTATCTGATGATCTTTGAGAACCGACAATAACTACTGGAACATTCAAATGCTCAAATATAAAGCTCAATGCTGCAGCAGTATAATGCAATGTGTCTGTTCCTTGAGTTATAATTATACCTTTTGGAGAATGCTTCTTGATGTTTTCTGCAATTGCGTTTGCAAGAATATTATAATGCATAAATCGCATATCATCAGACATCATGTTGCTAACTAACTCGCTTTCTATATGCGCTAGTTCTCTTAACTCTGGAAACATTTCAATCAATTCAGAAGGCTCAAATTTTGCGGTCACAGCGCCAGTCTTATAATCAACTTTACTTGCAATAGTTCCTCCAGTGTGAAGTATCGACACTTTTGGCAATCCAGAATTTTGTTTAACTAATCTTTTCTCATTATTTTGATGCTCAACTTCTGATATTTTCTCAATTTTGGATATGCGGTGTTTTGATATTCCAATATTATATCCACTATCTAATTTAAGAGTCAGATGTTTCTCATCCTCTTTGATAAGAATCCCCTCTAATACTTCATCCGTTAAATGAACTTTAACATATTCCATAACATTTGCAGAGAATAACAGACTTATAAATTTAATGCTTGAAATAAACGATAGAAAGCGAAAATAATAAATATGATAAGAAGAATAATTTAAGCATGGTTGAAGTATTATATGTTCTGCTCGGAATTGGAATAATACTGTTCTTAGGGTATATTGCAGAATTTTTATTCAAAAAGACAAAAGTTCCTGACGTATTAATACTTATAATAATAGGATTCATTGGACCACACGTATTAGGATATTTTGATCCTCAATCTATAGCTGAATACGCGCCAATATTTACAACATTCACATTACTGTTTTTATTATTTGATGGAGGGCTTAATCTAAGTTTAAAATCAATAGTTGAGGGAGCTGTAAAAACATTCAATATAACAATAGTAAATTTTGTGATGTCAACAATTCTCATCGGAGTAATAATGCTAATTGCAGGTTATAATATTTGGCTTTCATTATTAACAGGAGTCATACTTGGAGGAATATGTTCCGCATTTGTCATACCGATTGTGAAAAGACTCAAAATAAACAAAGATACAGCATCTGTTCTAACATTAGAATCCGCATTGACGGATGTACTATCAATCGTTTTCGCATTCGCAATAATGGAAATAATAACATCAAACAGTGTAGAATTCTTTTCTAGCATGAAGACACTGCTATTCTTGTTTTTAATTGCCGGAATAATTGGTGTTGTTGCGGGATTAATATGGATAGTTATTGTAACAAGCATATTCAAAATGAATACACCTATTATGCTTACAATAGCATATGTAATGATTGTTTATGTTATATCAGAATTCTTGGGAGGAAACGGCGCCATAGCAACACTCTTCGTCGGCGTTACACTTAAAAATTCTAAACAGATAACGAGAAGGATATTAATACTAATTCACCATGATGATAAGGAGACTGAAGATATACACGGCATTGTTGCGGTAACGCATAAAGAATCGACATTTTACGAACAAATATCCTTTTTCTTGAAGACATTCTTTTTTGTATATATTGGAGTACTTTTCAACCTCGATAATGTACCTGCATTAATAATTGGGTTAGCGATAGCAGTAGTATTATTGTACGGTAGAAAAATATCACAATTTGTAGTTTCAGAATATCCGAAATATGATATACAAATTACAGATGCTATTTTTGCAAGAGGACTTGCTGCTGCTGCAATAGCACAATTACTTATAGCAAACAATATAGAATATGCGACAGAAATTGCCGCAATTGTTTACAATGTTATAATATTAACTATCGTACTAAGTTCATTTATGATATTCTTAGTAAATAAAGGGATATACACCAATATTACGACAGGAAAAAAAACCGCCACATCTAAAACAAATTCTAAATCTACTTAATAAGAGTAATTCTAAATTTATTATCTTTAATTTCTAGAATTGCGGCTTTGCCATCCATTGCTGCGCCATGGCTTAATATTGTTGTTCTTCCAAGTTTTGCAATACCTTGATGCTCATGCATGTGACCGCAGATGAATACCTTTGGCTTGTACTTTTTTATGTATTCATTATATGGTTCGAATCCTACATGTTTCCCGTTCATTGGGTTAACGCCGGGATATTTTACTTTATCAAAGTATTTGTAAGGAGGACAATGTGCAAGCATGATGTTAATATTTTTTGATTTTTGTCTGAACAATTCATTTTTTTGTTTTATATGCCATTTCTTGTATAATTGTCTTCGCCCTTTATCAAATTCTGTTCTGTGAAAAATTGTTGCAAGCATCAAACCGCCATGAGGATATATTTTAATACCTTCAATAGTCCGAATTCTTTTATTCAGATACTTGATGTTTTTTGTTTTTTTGATGAATTTTGGATAACTATTAAGATTGAGGCCGAACTCTTTCTTTATGCGTAGCGTTCTCATAAAATCCCAATTACCGTCAATTGTGTAAATCGGCTTGTTTAATCTATCTAATTCTGTTATTATATTCTTTCCATGACGATAATCTTCAAGATAATATTCTCTAGTCTTCTTTTTCCCAAGTTTATCAGCATAATCTGCAGTGAAATTCTTGAACATAAAATTCCTTAACTTTTCAGAACCACCAAAATCTCCTGTGCTAAGAATAAAGTTGCATGATTTTGCAATCTTCTTCAATTTATTTGGGAACTTACCATGGAAACAGCCGATGATGAGGATTTTCATGATAAAACTATTCTATGCGGATATTTAAATTTATCTGTAGAATTTTTTTTGGTTTCGTATTATGAACCTAAGAGTTTTCATATCACAATCATAAAGATGTTCTAAGTTTGCTCTATTCTCTAAAGTAACGTGCGATGCATGAACGATTCGCCTCAATAAAACATAAATAACAAGAACATAGTATAGTTTCCAATCCATAGAACATCTATTGTGTTTATTATACTCTGTTATGAATTGTTTGAACTTCCTTATGTCTAAAGTATAATCTTTTTTTTCTGACCAGTATCTTGCGGCCTTTACAATATCTGTCTCTATATACCCTTTATGTGAGAAATCGAAATCAGTGATTGCAAGAAACTTATCTTTGTTATACAGCAAGTTTTCCTTCTTGAAATCATAATGCAGTATTGATTGTTTTGTGAATTTCAAATTTTTAAGATTATGTAAAACTATTATTATCGAAGACATTATCAGGTTTGAATCTTTCAACACCTTCTTTGAAAATTTATCATTCTTTTTACTTGCTTTATGTAATACTGATTTTTTTGCATATTTATCAGGCTCTATGAATGTAGTTATATCTGTAGTTTCCGTATGCATAGGCTTAGTATGAAAATCATAGTGTATTTCATAATCCTCGAGCCGTTTATGAAATTCTGCAAGTATCTTAACAGCATCCTTGAATACAATGTTTTTAGTGGGAGTTGTTGTTATATAAGGGAACAGTATATACCATCTATCTGCCTTCGTTATCAGATTGCCCTTCTTATTAGGCAATGCGACTATTGTCTTGAAACCCTTATTGTAAAGATGCTCTGCCAGATGCAATTGTGCAAGAACATTTTCTTTTTTTAATGAAGGATAAGGAAACAACCTTTTAAGAAAATAATCCCTGTCTGCTTTCACATAATACAATTCATTGGTTGAATCTATGTCGAGCTTTCTAACTTCAGAAACTTTAAGTCCATAATTATTTTCAAGGATTTTTTTAATTGCTTTCATTTTATCTATATATTTCGCTCAACGAATTTATTAATATTGTGTTCTTGTTGTAGCCATACTTCCCTTCTCTATCAATAAGGTAATTCTTAAATTCAGGTTTAAAGCGTAATGCGCTACTGATTTCTTCCTTTAAAACTTCGCCAAACTCCATATCTACTAATTGATCACCGATATTATGAATTGTTATTATGCTGTTTAATATATTATCTTCTTTTAATTTTTCAACTAATTGCTTTGCCATATACGGAGTAGGTTTTACCTTTGAATTTGAATATTCAGCAAACACATAATTAAATGCGTCTTTAATGTTGCATGCTTCGATTTTTGAATTTGTTGCATCTGAAGAGGAATTTGATATTAATGATTTTATTAAATATAAAGAATTTTGTTTTATTATGTTTGCGTCATCAAAAACTTTAACTTGACCATTTTTAACAGCTTCAAATGAATCAAATGTAGTATAATACTCTTTAAAAAAAACATCTTTATTTATGTTATAATTTTTTAGTACAGTATTGAGAGTATTATTTGAGAGCTCTTTTTCAATGGAAGAATAGTCTTTTCCTGTCGCTTTTACTAAACCATATATCTGACAAGATTTTATTGCAGCACCACTATCAATAATGGTTCCATCCATATCAAAATTTTGAAGCAAAGCCATTTTATCACTCTTTGATAGTAATAGATTTAACTCGTATTTAAATCTATGCCGCCTCCACAGGTGTTGTAATAATAAAATTTATATATTGGTTAAGCACAAATGGAGCATGAACCTTAGAGAGTTAGGATTATCAGGATATGAAGAGAAAACATACTTATCAGCAATAAAATTAGGCAAGAGCACAGCATCAGAAATAAGTAGGGATGCAGGAGTGAGCTATGGAAAGATCTACGAAGTTCTTGCGTCTTTAGAAAACAAGGGACTCGTAAAAACAATACCCGAAGCAACTAAAAAATTTATAGCATCAGATCCAGAAAATCTGATGAAACTTGTTAATAAAAAAGAAGAACAATTATTAGAAATAAAAAATAATATAAAAAACTTGAAACAGATATACAATGAAAAGGAAAAAGAGCCAGTCATGATTGTCAAAGGGAAAAATAATTTTTATAAATTGACAAAAGAACAAATAGATTCTAAAAATTATTCTTATACAATAAAATACGCGTTCACATATCATCCAGAATTTATACGTGGAACGAAAGAATCACTATCAAGAAAAGTGGATCTTAAAGTTCTTGGAAGATTCGACAATGAAACATTATCAAATATTAACAAATGGAAAAAAATAAATCCTAACATAAAACCTATAGACAATGATGGAATAGCCATGTCCATCACCGACGATGAAGAAGTCATGATAGCATTAATAAAATCAAACACATCAATGCTAATAAGAGATAAACCATTTGCAGAATTAATGAAAACATTATTCTTGAACTATTATGAAAAGAATTAAAAAACTTAATATCTTTTAAGAATTAAAATATATTAAAATGTTTATTCACCATATCATAGAATACCCTTTCAGAAAAATTGTCTTGTAGTATGAGCCCCCACTTGTTATCTTTTAGAGTCATATATCCCTGTATGATTTTAGAATCGCCATTAACTGTAGATGAATTCTCTAATGTCATGACCCCATTTGCGCGTATTAATAATGTTGGTGAAAGCTTGTGCAATCCAAGATATTTCATGTCAAATGATACCTTATCAGAGAATTTTCCCTTGTATGATGCAACATCCCTGTCTGTAATAATTATCCCAACGCTTTTATCCTTATAAGTCCCTAGATGACTAATAAAAAATGGAAATGACAAGGAATCATTTATTCTTAATCCTCTGTATAAGGGTCGCATACTCTCGCGGACTTTCATCAAGTCATCCATAGATACATTATGATGGTATAATTTTTTAACTAATTCTTCTGACATAGAAAAAGGAAATAAAAAAGAATTTAAAAATGTATCCATTCAATAATAGCAACTATCCATAATAAGCGGGCCTATCTTTCATCTCTTCTGCTCTGCTCTTTCTGAACGTATTATGGAATTCTGCATACATCGCTTCAATATCCTTTGATGCTGATGGACGAACTTTCTTTAATGCGTCATTAAAATATTTCATCTTAATATCTTTTGAATCAATATTGTCTCTTAATGCAAGCATTGCGGCTTCTCTACATACTGCCTCGATGTCTGCGCCGACGTATCCTTCTGTCTTTTCAACTAATTCTGGAATTTTAACATCTTTTGCTGTAGGCATATTCTTTAAGTGAACATCAAAGATTTCTTTTCTTGATTTCTTGTCAGGAACTGAAACAAGAACTATCCTGTCAAATCTTCCCGGTCTCAAGAGTGCTGAATCTAATAAATCAGGCCTATTTGTTGCTCCGACAACGACAACATCTTTCATCTCTCTTAATCCATTCATCTCTGTCAATAATTGATTAACAACTTTTTCAGTAACTCCTGAACTATCCTGATTTGCTCCTCTTTTAGGAACTATTGAATCTATTTCATCAAAAAATATTATTGAAGGACTTGATTGTCTTGCTTTTTCAAAGATTTTTCTTACAGCCTTCTCACTTTCTCCAACCCACTTACTCATGAGTTCAGGGCCATTTACGAGAATGAAATTCGCTTTTGATTCATTTGCAATTGCTTTTGCAAGAAGAGTCTTTCCAGTCCCTGGAGGACCATATAATAAAACTCCAGCAGGAGGTTTTATTCCTAATCTCTCAAATGCCTTATGGTTTTGAAGTGGCCACTCGACTGCTTCATGCAATTCCTGTTTTGCATCATCTAATCCGCCGATATCTTCCCACTTGACATTTGGCTTTTCAATTAGGACTTCTCTTAATGCACTTGGTCTTACGACTTTTAATGCTTCCATGAAGTCATCTTGAGTTATGATTAATTTTTCTAATAATTCTTCAGGTAATGGTTCGTCATTTCTTAAATTCAAGTCGCCAAGCACTTTTCTTAAAACGACCATCGCAGCTTCCTTGCTTAATGATGCAAGATCTGCGCCAACAAACCCGTACGTAATATCAGCAAGATATTCTAAATCGATGACTTTTGTATCATCTAAATCCTTTACCCGCTCTTTTAATTGCTTATAATTATCTTTAGTCAATAACGGCATTCCTCTTGTATGAATCTTCAAAACGCCTAATCTGCCTTCTTTTCTTGGAACACCAATTTCTATTTCTCTATCGAATCTTCCAGGTCTTCTTAATGCAGGATCAAGTGCATTCGGAATGTTAGATGCAGCTATTACAACAACTTTTCCTCTTGATTTCAAGCCATCCATTATTGCTAGCAATTGTGCAACAACTCTCTTCTCAACTTCTCCATGTGTCTCTTCTCTTTTTGATGCTATTGCATCTATCTCATCTATGAATATAATTGATGGAGCATTCTTTTCTGCTTCCTCGAATTTTTTTCTCAAATTCTCTTCAGATTGACCATAATACTTACTCATTATTTCTGGACCATTTATCAAAATGAAATTTGATTGAGTTTCATTAGCAACTGCTTTTGCAAGCAAAGTCTTTCCGGTTCCAGGCGGGCCATGCAATAAAACACCTTTTGGAGGCTCAATTCCAAGACGAGTAAATATTTCTGGATGCTTCAATGGAAGTTCGACCATTTCTCGCACCTTTTTCAATTCTTCATCTAATCCGCCGATGTCCTCATATGTAACATCAGGAAGTCTATCCTCTTTTATTTCTGGGATGGCTTCTGGATTGAATATTACATCAGTAGAATCAGTTATTATTACAGGCTCTTTTGCAGGTGTCGCGTCAACAATCATGAATTTCAAATCGCCAAGACCAAAACCCATCAATGCCTCATCACTAACTAGATTGAATATATCATCAAAGAATGGAGATTGAGTCATAGCACTTCTTCTGCTTCTTGTTCCGCCTAGAGAAACTATATCTCCTTTAACGACTGCTCTTCCAAGAAGTCCTTGTTTGAAAATTATTGGATTTGCCCTTATTAGAATTCCCTCTCTTGCTGGAGCGATTGTGACTTTCTTTGCTTCTTTTACAGCTGCTTTCTTAACAGTAACAACTTCACCAATACCTGTTTTTGCATTTCTTCTTATTAGACCGTCCATTCTAATTATGTTAAGACCAATATCTCCAGGATATGCTCTATCTGCTATTGCAACAGTCTTTCTAGTACCTTGTATTTCAACAACATCACCAGGTCGTACTTGAATCTGCTTCATATAACTAGAATCAATTCTGACAATACCCTTGTTTACATCATCCTGTATTGCCTCAGCAACTTTAAGCTTAACATCAGACAATCAAACCACCTCAACAAATATCGAAAAACGACTTAAAGAATATAAATTTTGTGATTGTCAAGAACTGCGGACTAAAGCCCACAGCGTGCAGTTCTTGATCATGATCAAAAATTGCTTTGATTTATCTTTGAGTTAAAACACAAAAGTGTTATCAATAGCAATTTTTGACATATAAAACATTAAAAATAAAAAAATGAAAAAAGCCTAAATCACTTCTTTTTCGGCTTTTCAACCTTAGATTCGGCCTTATTTTCTGTCTTTTCTTCAACCTTTAAAGCTGCTGCCTTTGGCTTTATCTCAACTTTTGGCATTTGAATTGGACTAGGCAAACCGAGCTCTTTACTCATTAAAATAGCTTCAACATTAGACTTTGCAAGTATTGCATTAAGTATTCTTGGAGCAACATCCTTATGCAAATTCTTACCCTTAGTCCAACCATCCATTATTTTAACACCTAATTCCTTATCAAAAATCTCGATAAGTTCTCCTTTCAACTCTGTCAAACCAATATTAGGCTCAAATTTTGCTGTAAACAAGAATTGAAACTTTAGGATAGACTTCTTAGGATCAGGCATCTTTGATTCAACAATATTAGTTATAGCAACATTGCTCTCTACTCTGACATTTTCTGATGACCCGAACCGCTCTCCACTAATCTTAGTAAAATTTAAACCAACCATTGTCATTTTAATTACCTCGCACTTTTTAAGTATGATTTGAGAGAAACAAACCCTTTTTATAAAGATTATGATGAAAAATTCATTGTTGAATAACGGATAACTTATTAGTCAATTCTTCATATAAAACCTTCCTCTTTTCTTTTGATAATAAAAATATCTCCTTTAATATCATCACCCTTGAAATTGTGAATATATAATTTGTCTTGATCACGCTGTCAGTAGCAGCACCTTCTTTTTTTGTCAGTGGTATGCCTTGCATTTGTGTATTGCTCGTTATGCCTGCAATGATTACATTGTTATGTTCTTCAAATAACACTACTGCAGGCCTAGTCTTTACCTCGAAAGTGTCTGTAAATTGTACTCTTGCTAGTATTACTGCTCCTGCTCTAAACATTCTCCCATACCTCATCCTTTTTGTTATCCCATAATTCCTTCATTTTCTGCTTTTGTATCTTATGCAGGAATTCATCGTATTGGTTGTTCATTTTAGTGTTCCGAAATATTTCAACCATTTTCTTTATCAGTTCATTATAGCTTTGTCGCGGGTATTCCCTGACTTCTTGTAAGGACTTGACAATAGATTTCTCAAGTTGAATTGTTGTAAAATCATCAGCCATTATATATCACCTATAATTAGTTATATAGTTGTTATATATAAAGCTTGCGCTTTACCTTGCGCTAAAAATAATACTATATCGTTTATCTGTCTTTCTCAAGAAAAAGCAGAAATCTTTCGCTTGATACCGTAAATCCTTGAAATTTACTGAATATCACTTATATGTGTTTTGTATTCTAATCACCCGCAAACTTTATAAAAACCTTATTCTAGATTGATGTTATGAAATGGTTCATGTTAGTGTTGATTATTTCTGCAATCTTATTATCAGGATGTACTAAGGTATTTGTATGTTATGATGGGTCGCAAGAAACAATCGCAACAAGGTGCCCTACAATTCCTAGAGCAGAACTTACTGAACAGGAAGCAGGCAAAGCAATAGATAGTTACGGGACAGCAATAGCGCAAGCTAAAGGAGATTCATATACTAGAGTAAATTTGTTTCAAACAAACAGAACATGGTATTCTGGAGTATTGTTCACAAACAAGCAGACACAAACTGTTAGTCAAGGGACATTTAGAATAGATGGCAAAACAGGCACGGTGACATGTCAAACAGGATGCACATATTTAGAATTCAATTGAGCAATACAGAAGTTCTAGATGCTGACAGTATGGGTTTAAAGGATTATATAATAAAAAATAATCAAATTTAAAAACCACTATCCGCTCCTTTCTTTCATGCATAAATTGTTTATATTCGGAACATATTGCCATTTCAGGTTTTAATTAGCTAATTCTATATTGACTTAATTTTGTGGGTTTTGTTAGTGCGCTCGCATAAAATATTTATTTTATTGTTTTTCGAGTTAATTGGTATCGATTATTATTTTGATGGCTCGCTAGGCACTAACAAAAACAACAACGGAGGACAAAATGGAAAATTCAGATTATCAAGAACAGGCAAGATTCATGAGAAAATATGAAAGTTTAGAGGGATTCCCAGAGATCAAAGGATATGATTTTGAAAAGGAGTTCAAGTTTAATGAATTTATGGATTCATTCAAATCAATGGGAATACAAGGGACACATTTAGGTATGGGTATTGATATAATAAATAAGATGATTGAAGATAAAGCATTCATATTTCTTAGTGCAACTTCAAACATGGTAAGTTCAGGAAATAGAGAAATATTGAAGTATCTTGTAAAGCATAAAAAGATACATGCATTAGTCATGTCTGCTGGAGCCGTTGAAGAAGATATAATAAAATGTTTCAAACCATTTGTAATTGGAAGTTTTGACATTGCCGGCAGAGCATTATTTGACAAGGGAGTCGGAAGAATAGGAAACATATTTGCGCCATATGATAGGTATCTTTATTTTGAAAAATTCATGAATCCATTTTTTGATAGATTATATGAAGAGATGCAAAAAGGCAGAGTATTCACGCCATCAGAATTGATAAAAGAGCTAGGAAAAGAAATTGAAAAAGAAGAGAAACATGAAGAATCAATATTATATTGGGCATTCAAGAACAATATCCCAGTATTCTCCCCAGCATTGACAGATGGAAGTCTAGGAGACTTAATGTATTTTCAAAGACAGAAGAGAAAGGATTTTATCATAGACATCGTAGGAGACCATGATAAGATAGTGCGACTTGCTCTTGAAAATGAATTGACAGCAGCAATACTATTAGGAGGAGGAGTTTCAAAACATTATATTCTAAACGCTAACATATTCAGGGATGGACTAGATTATGCAGTATATGTTACAACAGCACAAGAATATGACGCATCAGACTCTGGAGGAAACCCGCAGGAAGCAATGACTTGGGCGAAACTAAAAGTCGACGCGCCAAATGTCAAAATACGATCAGAAGCGACAATAGTATTCCCGCTCCTTGTTGCAGCAACGTTTGCTAAGAAATAACATGAAATAAATAACAAAAATTTCAACAGAAATATTCAATAAATATTAAAACACAACACTCAAATAATATAGAAAGAGGTGTTTGATGATATTTCAGGAGATTATTTTGTATATATGGAACTTGTTCTCTTTATGGGGACAATCGCTTTTCATATTGCCATTCAAAAATCCTGACATGTTATGGATTCTAGTCCCATTATGGCTCAGTTGGTTTTTTGGCGAATTCTTTCAAGAAAAAGAGGGCACTAGTTATGGAAACGCAATAAGTAATGCAGTTATTGTTTTATGGGCGGGAATCGATTGTTTAAGGCAGACAATTGATTTAATGAATGCTGGAGAAATATTTGATTCTTTATGGATACGATTTGCATTGTGTGCAGTATTGATAATATATGGAATCATAATAATAATTTATGGTACGAAAGTAAAGACTAAAGTGAAAAATTTTGGCAGGATAAGGGATGTCACGTATGCATTTGCGATATTAGTTCCAGTATTATATAATGTTGTTCCATTAACAATTGAATATTTGATTGCTGCAATTATATTTTTCCCATTATTCTATTATACAATACAACTTATTGATTTGAAAGCGCCAACACCTAAAGCGCTTAAAATGGATGAAGAAATTCAAACAAATAATATAATAAAAAAACAAGAACAAACACAAATGGGGCGTGCACAACAAACAACCGTTACAGAACAAACAGGCGTACAACAAAAACAACCAACACAATATAATGATCAGTTCAAGAGACCGCCAGAAATGAGCTATTGGAATGATTGACCAGTATAAATAATTACTTTAAAGTAGTTACAAATCGAAAAATTTATAAATACAAGTTCTATATATCTATAAATCAAATAGGAGATAAAGATGATACAATTAAAAACAAAAAAGAATAGATTACAAGAAGAGATAACCGACAAATTAGTTGAATTCTCAGAAATCATGAAACAAAAAAATATACCAGTTATAACATTAAGCATATATGAATCCGAACCACAAGAATTCAAGGGGGGATGGCAGGACATAAATGCAAGTCAGTATTTTCCATTTGAAATATTAGAAAAAGAAGAACAAGAACTAATAAAAAACAAGAAACATTATACTAGAATAGACATAGTCCAGGGAGAATTGCCAGGGATCAGAACATACAAGAATCCTGGAATAGAGCAGATACAAAGAAGAAGAGTGCATCCGTTGCTACCTAAACTTATCGATGAAAGTCCATTATACTATGAGACAGATATGTCCGGAGTCTCATATGAGACAATGGCGAACACATGGGCAAATTCAAACATCAAAATAGAAGATATTGATCAAGCATTTAAAGAAGGAATGCAAAATTACAGGAATGTGACAGAGAGATTATACGAGCAAACAGGAGTCTACAAATCGCTTAATGATTTGGAAGAAAAAATCTCTCCGATTGATAAATTGAAAAATCTCTAAATTAATATTTTTTATTTTTTCTTAAGAATTTTTTTAGTATGATTCTTCAAATGTTCAAAAATTTGTTCTTCTACTGATTGTATTTTTTCTCTATGAGATTGTTCTTCTGAATAGAAATCGTTTAATTTCTTGTTTTCTTTTTTTGCATGCTCTTTCTTCTTTTTCTCTTTTGCATGCTTTTTTGTTAGAAACTGCTTAGTCATGATATAGTAAATATCTTTGCAATTAAATATTTAACTACTTAAGATTTTTTCTAAGCGAATCTACTATAAAATTTCCCTCATCATATAATTTGAATTCCTGAGACGCTAATAAATTTGAATAAGACACGCGAATATGATTATTAATCCTTTGCAATGAAGGATTTTTTTCAATCTCTCTATTTAGATTATATATCTGTCTTGTGAAAAAATACAATGTACTTATCTCCCACAATTCTTCAAAATTTTCCAATTTCAATTTTTCTTTTGCGATTCCTTTAATTTCTCCTATTCTATCTCCATAACCATACGCTATTTGCGTGCAATCATAAACTGGATTAACTAAAATATTAGACTTACCGAAATCTACTATTTTTAACGCGTCACCCGAAAATTTCGCATTAGAAACACTTCTATCCCACCATGGCACAGAAGAATGTGATTCAAGGATTCCTCCTAAACACCTGAAAAAATTAGATGAATCAAAATCAGCCCCGTAATCGGATATGAATAAAGATAATATTTCCGATGTTTTTTTAGAATAATCTTCCTTAGTATATTCTATATCTGGTCGTAATTTAGATAAATCGATTGAATAATTAAGATATTTCAAAATAATATCGAATGGCGCCACATTTTTGATGACCAAATCATTTGCAAGCGTATATGATACTAGTTTTTCCCCGGGAAAATTTTCTTCGACATAATAATTATCAAATGCATCACCAAAAAGAACAATCTCTGGAATAGTACTTCTTAAAAAATTATTAATATATGCTGTTCTTTTAGCGTCTTTAATATTCATTTCTTTGATTCGCACGCCAGAGTGAGTGATATTAAGAGTCCCGCCTTCCATGCCAAATGAACGATGAATCTCCCGAGGTGCAACAATGCTTATTGAAGGAATGTCTTTAATATAACTTTTTATCTCTTTTTCAAGATTTGACGTGTCTTTACCTGTAAGTTTACATAACTTATATTCTAAAAAATCTTTTTCTATGTAATGGTATAGATGTGTGCGCGTTTCTAAACCAAAAGTGGCTCCTGTTAAATGCTTTGTTGTATGAGAAAGATAGTGATTTTTTTCCGCTAACTTATTATTTTCCTCCTTTAATTTCTCATTTTCTTCTTCTAATCGCTCTTTTTCCTTATTAATCAAACTCCATTCCTCAGGAGTTTTAAGATTTAGTAGATATGCAAGTGTGCGCTTAAGGGTGTTTTTGGTAAATTTCATTTTAATACTACTAGTAATTATTTTACGTTTTTTAATTCGACAAAACTTATCTGCTGTACATCATTAAATAAAGTGAGGTGTTAATTATGAAAACAATCGCTAAAGTGTTTTTAATTTTGTCGTTACTTGCAGTATTGCTTGGCGGCTTTGACATAATGTCAACAAATACTGAAATAGACTCCGACACAAGTAACAGTCCTACTGTAATGCAGATAGGGATAGTCGCGCCAGTTTCTGCAGCAACATGCCCTGATGGACGAGGAGGCTGCTGAAATATGTTTATTTTATTTTTTTATAAATCAGTTTCTGTATCATTTTCGATCACTCATTAAATGCAAATTTTCTTATTGCGTCTAATGTATAATAGTCACTCATCATATTATATGTCTGCGGATCTTTGGCCTCAACCATTGAATTAGGCATAATACCTTCTGATTCATCTGTATTTATTTTTCTTAAGAGGTCAATAATCAAATCATCTTTTTTCCCAGTTAGGTTATTATCCAACTCTCCATGTACGAATAGAGAATATGGCATATTGTTCTTGTCATTCATAACTATAGGTGCATCAATGAAATTTCTTGGAACAATATCGCGCCCACGCATTATACTTTTCAGATAAGATTCTGATAATTTTTTTCTAATATTTAATAATCCATCAATTTTTGCATCGTTTAATATATCAATCATGAGCACTTGAGATATTGAACTTCCAAACAGCGCTGTTCCACTCTTATCATACTTACCAGGGATTTCATAATCTATGCCTGGTCTGTGAGACTCTACATGTACTGCATCATAAACTCCAGTAATATTGTCCCGTTCAAATATTAGATAATCCTTCAACGTATGTATTATGTCAAGATACTCTGCATGTCGAAAAGAACCCATACCTTTGATTAAATAATAATCGGCGATTCGAACCATATTAGCATATTCTTGTAAAGAGGACGCCTCCAAATACATTATATTCTTGCTCTGAATCATGCGTTCATCAATAATGCTGTCATATAAACTTGACAATACTGAACGCCTATCAGACAAAATATTGACATCTACACCTAAAGAGCCCGCCACATTCACAAACTCACTCAATGGATTAGTAAACCTGAAGACCCGCACACCCACATCTAATACTGGTTTCATTTTCATAATCAAACTCAAATATTTTTCCCTAAGAGAATCTTCTTTGCTAATAGAATATGACAACAACATCATTCTGTGGAAAAATCCAGCTGTAAGTATATAATCTGGAACTAATTGATATTTGCCGTCATTCACATATTCTGGAACCTTGCCGCCTGAATTTAGGACTCGATTAATAAACGGTACAATTTTTTCATTATTGTATCTTGGAAGAAATTCTCGAGATAGTAATTCACGATTCAAATTGCCATGCGAATAATCCTCCATAAATCCATCAAGTGAATGCTTAGCAGAATGAATATTTTTCCAAATATTTATTGAAGGCCAACCAATCAAAGCCGCGCCAACTCCTGTTAAAGAAATCTTCTTTATGAATCTCCTGCGACTTATCTTCTCTCCAGGGTCAGAACTAAAAGGCAGGAGATCTTCTATGACGTTGTCAAGATTGATATAATCATAAGATACCATTTTGTGAAGTATTTTTTCTAAACCATACGGAATTTTTGACATAGTGTGGCTATTGGTGTATCCTGAACGTTTTCGTTTATCAAAATATATTTCCTGCGCCTGAATTGTTGCACGTATTGCATTTTCTATTCCGTTGTTTGATTCAAAAATCGATTTACTCGAGTTATTCTCTTCCATGAGCAATTCCGCGTCGAGTCTATACGGGTGAGCACCTAGTATGAATTCCTGACCGATTAATCCAAGTGACCAAATATCTCTTGAAAAAGGCGAAACTTTCTCTACAGACAATCCTAAACATGACTTGAGAAGGATTGAAGAATTATACATCAGAGTAGTCACATAATTCATAGATTTCAAATCAATATTGCTGTTTACATCTATATACATATCAAGATCTATTGTTTGAATACGAGGATATTCATTAGAAAACATCAATAATATCTGGCTTGGTTTCATATCATTATGCACTAACCCATATGCTTTATGCAAAATATTATTGTTTTTCAATATATCAATAAAATATTTAGTCTTATCCTTATAATTCATATCAAACATTTTCTTGATATATGTGAGTTGTGCTGCTCTTTTTTCTGAATTACCATATGTTTTTTTTCGAATAACCTGGTCAAGAGTGATTAATCTGCCCTGCCTATATTCATTTAAAGAAAAACCCTCCGAATCGAATTCTGATTCTCTTCCACAGCTCATAGTCATGTATAAAACACTGTTATATTCACCCGCAGATATCGGCATTGGAAACTTAGGAAATTCATTACTCCCAACTCTCGCCAGTATATTTTTCCCTCGCTCAAGAACTTTTTTCCAATAGCCTGAATTGGATATTATTTTTCGCATGAATACGTTTTGAGGCGTTTCATAAAAATCGCCTATACCATAGAATTTTATCGTCTCAAGTCTCCCGCCCAGATCATTGTTCGCTGCGAACGCAATCAATCCTTGACCTCCACGTTGCGCATCATCTATAAATTCCAGTATTTCAAGGTTATTAATATTAACTTTCCCATCATGCTTCTGAAATTTTACAAAATCCCCCATAACAATCACTCACAGTTAATTAATATAGGCTGTTACTTATGCGGCTACTACTGCTAATGATGCTACATATTGCGTATCAGTATATCTGAGTACGCGTCTCTTATTAGCGTCAATAAACTTTTTAGATAGTAATAAAGATGTAAGTCTTTGCATGACTCCACATCTTTTGAAGCTGCATCGCACGCGCTAAAAAATGAATCCATTTTTTTGGTATTGAAATTTGATGTACCTGAAAAAAGCATATACAGACAATTAGTGATATTATCAAATTGATTTATGTTCTTACGCGTCAATTCGGGCCGTGATTTTGCAAACAAAATCATATTTTTTAGCAAATCACCCATTTTTTCACATTTATCCACAAACACATACCAAGATGTTGACTTATAATCAGCAATGTTCTGATTTATCATTCTCCTACATATATCTGAATTATCATTTATTACTCTGTCACGTGAGACCATTTCTTCAACAGCACTATCCGTCAACTCATTGCGAGAAAGTAAATCCACAAATTCCTCAAGTGTAACAAATAGATTTTTTATTATAACTGCAGCCATCTGTTCTAATGTCGTTTCATCATAATTTTTTATTGGAGAGTGTATTATTATAGAAGTGTCATGAGAACCACTTGGCTCTTCATACATATTTAGTTTTCCATCACGCAATATACCGCGCATTTTAGCTTTTAATGATTGGTTAGGAAGCATAATCTCATATGTATCCGCTCCCTGCTTAAATAATACTCCAAGTATCTTATCTAAAATTCTTGATTCTGTATCGGGTTTAAGATGTTGAAGATCGATTTTCTTTATGGATTTAGAAGGAGTTCCACATGTTGCAATCATAGTGGGACCGTGGCATTCGACAGTTATCTCTTGTCCTTGACTCAGATTATTACTCTGAACGAAAATTTTTGGAATACTTATTGCTAAACTGCTTCGTCCTGCTTTCAATATGTTTCGTTTCATAAATCGTTGTCCATAAGTCGTACAAAAGTAATAGGATAATTTTGTATATAAATACTGAGTAAGTATTACACTTATCGCACCTATGATAATTATAAATGTTACGATATCAATAATAAGACTATGAAAAGAATACTATATATTGAAGACAATAACGACACAGCAAATGTAATGAAAATAATACTTGGAAAAATCGGATATGATATAGATACTGCAAACGATGGCCAAACCGGAATAGAAAAAGCGTTGGCCGGCAACTGGGATCTAATAATGCTTGATGTAATGCTTCCTGACATGTCAGGATGGGATATATTCAAGATTTTAAGACCTAAGAATACGGCTAAATATATCTTTATAAGCGCAATTCCAGCATCATCTGACAGACTAGAGCAGATTGAAAAAGAGGGGATATGCGGGTATATAATGAAGCCGTTCTCAAAAAAAGAAATAGAAGAAAAAATTGATAATATTCTAAGATAATATTAAAAACATGTCAAACCAAAAAAGACTATAAAATGATAAAATAGCATATACATAAATTGACAGTATTCAAACATAGTATATGAATATTTTATTTTGAATAAATTATATGAGATCACTTTCCAAATCAAGAATCCTGGAAAAAAACTAACTCCTCAAAGTAAGGATTCTTGGTTTCGTCACCAACCTATAACAATAAATCAAAGAAAATTCTTCATTTTATAATGGTTACAAACGAAAGATTTAAATAAAATAGGAAATACTCATATATAAGTAAAAAGCGGTGAATTATATTCTACAATATTCATACTCACCTCTTTTTCCCTAGGAAAGCCTTCGCAAGAGGGTTTTCCGGGGTTCAATTATATTCATAATTGTCTATTTATCTTCCACAGTCTATATTTATCTTCTACGAGCAGAAGATTTCTTTTTAGAATTATTATTTTTAGAACGTTCTTTAATTCTTGCAACTCTTGAATATCCTAATACAAAAAATATTACAAGCAATGCGCCTGATACAAATCCGATTACAAATAACGCAATATTCTCAGAATCTATTTTAAGTGGCATAGCAACCTTTTTTTTCTGCACGCCAATATACATATCTAGATTACTTAATTCAAGTGCATACTCTGCGTATAATAACGCGGAATAAGGCTCTTCGTCTTTTAATGAATTAGCATATTCATAATAACTATAACCAAGTATCGGAAATAATCCGGATTCTTTTTGTCTAGTAATGACTGCAGCTGCAGCGTCTAATTTTTCATTAAGCAACTCATCAACATCCTTATCGTTCAAAAATAATGCTCCTAAAACTACATCAACATCTGCTTTTGCCTTTGATGCTTTAAATATGCACAGTGCATAATCTTGAGAATCAGAATACGAATATGCTTTATTCAATTCAGACCTATCAACTTCTCTTGGATAATATACTTGCAGATAATTTATTCTCTCTTCAGTCTCAGAAATTTTTTTAGCACACGCATTTGCTAAAACATCCTCATTCTTACTAAATTCGACACTTTTAACATTGAAAAATTTAGACCAAGAACTTGCCGTATCTATACGTTCTCTTGCATAAGCGATGCTATTTCCAGAAAGATTTTCAGGATTCTCCTCACGCAATATATCTCTTGCATCATCAAGTCGTTCCTTGACAATCATGTACGTCTCAAGATTTGCAAGTGTTGAAATATCTCTGTTCATCAAATCTTTTTCCTGTAATGATAATTGACCAAGCAATTTGGCGTATTCCTGTTTTAATTTCCCATTAGAAAGATTTTCATAAAGATTACGAGATATTCTGACGTTTCCTCCAAAACAGTAACTTGCAGCACTATAATAATTCTCATCATTTATTTCACTTAACGCGAGACCAAAATAATCTCTAGTCTCATTATCAGATACGTCAGAGATGTTTGGCAATATTATTTGAGAATCCTTAAAACCACCATATTTTGCACATAAATCTATTGTAATAGTCTTCATTACATTTTTGTAATTGTCAGTTGGAGTTACTGGAGGATAAATTTTTGAATAATTCTTTCCAGTAAATTCGAATAATGCTTCCTCAATTCGTGAAACAGGAATTATCTGAATAGTTCTGTTCTCATCATATGTCTCATTAAGCGCATCCCATTTAGGTATTAACGCTTTATCATACCCTTTTCTCTCTGCTGCAAAAGTCTTCTCAGAAATACCTGCAACAGGACCTATTAAATATCCCGAATTTATTGTTCCAGTCATTATGACTTTCTCATCAATATTTTGATCATCAAGCATTGCGACAGTCAATACAGTAGCTGCAGCCCCGGCACTTGGTCCGCCGACTATACTAGACTCGGCCCTTATAGTATAAAAGAAGTCTAAGTTTGAGCAATCAAGCTGAAGAAAATCGCATGCGAGTTCTGATGCGAACCGCATAGTTATT
>Ga0208375_1001408_pt1 | contig 27134 bp, 26 predicted proteins | sample RifOxyD1_FD_184038 | JGI IMG/M metagenome (GOLD analysis project Ga0208375, IMG submission 184038) | Soil microbial communities from Rifle, Colorado - Rifle Oxygen_injection D1 (SPAdes) | ecosystem: Environmental > Terrestrial > Deep subsurface > Rock core/Sediment | place: Rifle, Colorado...
TAAAAATTTCGCCACCCCAAGAATCTTTAATTGCCTTTAATACTAAATTGACCCCCTCTTCTAGGGTTATTGAAAAGCGAGTCATTTCTTTATGGGTTATAGTAAGTAGATTGTTTTTTTTTTGTTTTATGAATAAAGGGATTACTGAACCCCTGGAACCCATTACATTTCCATACCTAACAACTGAAAAAGTAATATCGCGACTACCCTTTATATTATTGGCGGCTACAAATAATTTATCTGAGCATAATTTTGTTGCACCATAAAGATTAATAGGGGCAGCGGCTTTATCCGTAGATAAAGCAACAACTTTCTGAACATTTTGTTCTAATGCTGCATTAATAACATTATTGGCACCCAAAATATTTGTTTTTATACATTCCATCGGATTATATTCTGCTGCAGGAACTTGTTTGAGTGCCGCAGCGTGAATAATAACATCAATATCTTCGCAAGCCATTCTGAGACGAGGATAGTCTCTAACGTCTCCTATAAAATATCTCATAGCAGGATATTTTTGTATGGAGAACTTTTGAGACATTTCATATTGCTTTAATTCATCACGAGAATAAACGATTAATCTTTTTACATTAGGGTATTTTTTTAAGCTCATTTCAACGATTTTTTTTCCGAAAGAACCTGTACCACCTGTGATTAATACATTTTTTCCGTTTAACACAATGTGCTCCTTTAATTATTAGCATTATCGCTATAATCAAGCTTCCAATTATTTTCTTGCATTTTTTTTCTTCCTTGAATAATTGCTTCAATTAAAGATAGGTCTTCTTCAAATTTAACAATAAGAGAAGTTTCTTTACTTACAGGGTAATAGCCAACTTTGCCACAAAATAGTGCGTGCCCTTTTTCTTCATACTTTTTCATAAATATTTCGTTTTTCCACATCATAATGGAGTAAACAAAACGCCCGACTGTTTTTAAATCTTGGGTTTGGGCAAATTCTTCTTCAACGTTAAAATTTAAAGGTTTTCCATCGAACACGCAGTGAACTTGTTCGTTTCTTATTGTTATGAGAGTATCTAAATGATTTTTAATAAAATAATGGGTAATGTCTTTTATTTCTTCACCAGTTTGTAACGGTGAAGTGGAATTAACCCAAACAGTTATATCTCCGCTTGTGTTTTTCATGAAATCATATATGACATCATCAGATTTAGTTGTCGAGCTACTTAGCTCTACACTACGACGGTAAAAATTAATATCGTATTCTTTGGAAATATTTTCAAATTTATCACTTTCCGAATTGATGCTTATTTGATTAAAAACACCAGACGCTTTAGCTGCTTCAATAGCGTATGAAATCATGGGCTTTTTATTAATTAAAGCTAGATTTTTCATTTTAAGGCGATTACTTCCCATTCTTGCTGGAATCATGGCGATTATTATTGGATGCTTAGACATTCAAGTCCCCGAGAAGTGCTTTTAGCAAATGCTGCATATGTACAAGTCCAACTAATTGTTTGTTATCGTCAACTACTGGTAAAACCAAAATCATCGTAGAATTCATCATTTTTAACGAATCGAGCGCATTGTTATTAAGATTCACACTTTTAGGATTTTGAATCATAAAATCTGAAATAGGAGTGACGTTTAACATGGCAAGTGGCTTTTGATTTTTCACTAGTGCTCTTCTTGCATCACCATCAGTTAAAATACCTTTGAGTTTCATTGTATCATCAACTACAAAAACAGCACCCCAGTGATTTTGGTCTAAAGATTCTAAAGAATCTCTAAAAAAATCATCTTGATGAACAGTTTTAAATTTATTTAATGGGATCATTAATTTCGATACACTTATATTATCTAACATTGTCTTCCCCCATAGTTTTAATTAATTCATTTCTAAGTTCATGAATTTTCTTGGCTTGAATTAAAATATTTTCAACGTACTTTATATTTATTTGGGTGGCTGGGTCACTCATTGCATTGTCAGGATCATCATGTATTTCCATGAATAGTGATTGTACACCTCTAACTAAACTAGGAATAAATTCTCTTTGCCCTCCAGAGATTTGTCCTTGGCTTGTAGGCATTTGTATGGAGTGAGTTGCATCGTAACAAACAGGATAACCTGCTTCTTGCATGATCGGAAAACACCTAAAGTCGTTAATGAGCATATTATAACCAAAGAATGTGCCCCTTTCGGCAAGAAGAATTTGATCATTACCAGTAGCATCAATTATTTTTTTAATAGAGTTTCGCATGTTCCAAGGACTCATAAATTGCCCTTTTTTTAACAAAATGGGCTTACCAGTTTTTCCTGCAGCGGTTAAAATTTGAGTTTGTCGGCAAAGATAAGCTGGTACTTGAATCATATCTACAATTTCGCCAGTTGGATGTGCCCATTCAGGAATACTAAAATCGCAGCAGACTGGAACTTGAAATTCTTTTCTCACATCAGATAAAATTTTTAATCCTTCATCAATTCCCACACCATGAAAAGATTTTATTGATGATCTACAATCTTTGTCATAGCAAGCTTTAAAAATAAATGGGATCTCTTGTTTACAACAAATGTTATAAATCTGATCACACATTTTAAAAGTGTGATCCTTAGATTCGATAGCGCAAGGACCTGCGATTAAAGCGAAAGGAAGGTTTTTACAAATTTTGACCATTTTTACTTGATCATTCCCAATTAATAAAGTTTTCATATTTTTATCTCTTTGATTTTATCCCATAAGGCCTTTTGTTTACCTGTCTCTAGAGTTTTAACTACAAAATCAATATTTTCTTTTACATCTACCCCTACAGTTTCTCCATGAGAAACAACACCTTGAATTCCATAATCATTTTCTAAAACCCTTAACATATCAATAGATTCTTTTTTTTCTAAAGGGCCAGCAGTTAATTTACTAAATTCGTGAAGAAATTCTTTTTTAAAAGCCATAATTCCCGATTGCTTATAGTAAGTGATATTTGTTTCGAGCATTGTTCCCGGAATTTCAGATCGAGATAAATAAATAATCTTATTGGTATGGCTTAATACTACTTTTACTACGTTTTTACTTGAAAGTTCACTTTTATCAGTGATGGGATGAACAATATTTGTACAAAGCACAGAATTATCTTTATAAAAAGGTGCAACTAGTTTATCGATAACTTCGGGATCTAAAAGTGGTTCATCACCCTGAACGTTAACAATAATATCAGCATCAATTCCAGTTACAGCCTCTTCAATGCGATCAGTACATCTTTCATGGGTATCTAACGTCATAATTGCCCTACCACCAAAGGCTGTTACTGTATCAATAATTTCTTGATCACATGTAGCAACAATTACATCACTTGCGCAATTAGCAAGTAACGATCGTCGACGAACATGTTCAATCATGGGTAATCCAATAATCTCGAATAATGGTTTTCCAGGGAAACGACTTGATCCCATTCTAGAAGGGATGACAATGATAATTTTTAAAGGATTTTTCATAGGGGTTCTTTTATCAAACAAATGTCTGAAAATGTAGAGAAATATAGAAATTTTAAGATATAAATTGCATTAAGCATTGTTGATTTACTGGATGAAAATATTGATCAATATGCCTCAAAGCGTCGCTTAGTAGTTTTTCCTTTAGGTTCGGTTCAAGATTTTTAATTAAATTTAAGGTTTCATTTAAATTATCGTTGTGGGTTATTATCCATTTATAACTAAATAAATTGAATAGCGGATCAGGAGAAAGTAGATCAAAATCATTAGTTAAATGGATTATTGGAACGCCTTGCAGTATTGCCTCTAGGGCTACGGTTGTTCCCCAATATAATACTGCTCCAGATTTTTTCACCTCTTCTAATAATGAGGGTGTTGTTGAAAATGAAATATTTCGATATTTATCTAAATTATATTTGTTTTTGACTTGAATAATCTCTTTCGGTAGCATTGGGTGTGTTCGGATGATTATCTGATAATCTTTCAGATAATCAGATTGATTTAAAATGTAGTCGATAAGACATAAAGAATCTAAGCAACCTTCTAGGGCCACTAACAGTGTTTTGGTGAAAGGATTTGGAGTTATATTTTTTGTTTCAAGTGATTCTTTGTATCGTAAGGCACATCCAGAAATTAAAACATCTTGTGGATAACTGCCAAAATTACTTAAAGTTTCCAACGTAAAATTTCCAGTTGTAATAATTTTTGTTGGCCAAAGGTCTTGTATTTTTTCTTCTCCCTCGTAAGGAAAGTAGTTTAAAGCAGCAGGACATAGGACGTTATGTTGATGTCCAATCAAAATGGTTTTCGGAGATGATTTTTTAACTCTTTTTATAACAAGTCTTTCCCAAAAATTCCCCTCATAAATAAATATAATTCTTTCTACATTTGCTTTTTTGGTGAGCGTTTGCATTGCAAGCGATAAAAGCTCTGCTCTTATTGCAGCAGGAGATAAGGCATCAACTAAGTACGCTATCTTAATTAATTTAGTTAAGAAATCATTAGAATCATTACAAATAGGTGTAAAAAAACCTTGTAGTGAGTTTAGTGTCGCCTTGAAAACATCTAAAGGAGTTAAAAAACAATAAGGGGAAAAAACTTGATCGTTAATAAATCTAGATTTAAGTGTATGAGTGAAGTTCCCCATTAATTGATACACCGTTGTAACATTTTTATTGTTATCGGTTGCAAATTTACTTAAATTATTAAAAAAGACATCAGAAAACTGATCTTTAAAACAATGATCGTAGGCGAACGTTAGAATAACGGTTGTTTGCTTTTGTTTGGTATATTGATAAAAATATTTTATTTTATTAAAAAATAAAAATTGAATTAATAGGGTTTTGAAAAATTCACCAACAAGATATTTTGCTGATTTTAAAATATTTGACACAAAAATTTTAAAAAGTAATAAATGTTGAATATTTTTTTCTTTATAAATTTTAGCCGTATAGATATTTATTTCAGCAAATCTATTTTTAGAACAAAGATACGTAGAAAACCAGTGGTCGTTATATGTATTAATACTAATTTTTGCTATTGCTTTTCTATAATTTTTAAAGAAATCTGATTCGAAATCATTTTTCATATTATCCTATACATAAAAAAGATTGTCCTGAAAAAGAATAAGCAAACCATGGTTCAAATTCATATTTAAAGTCCTCCCTTAGTTCTTTAAATGCTCTTCGCTCGCCCTTATTATTATCAGCATTAAAGGCATTATAGTCGTCAAAAAGCAAGACTGTTCCTGGAATAATATGCTCTTTAATAATATTTAAAGAGTCTCTCGCTGATTCATATAAATCGCCATCAATATTTACAATAGCCACTTGGTTGCTTAGATTTTTCTTTAGATCTTTTTCTGAATCAGTGAAAAGACCTTTATATAATGTCATACATTCTTTTGGTAATCCATTATAACTGGCAAGCTCTTCTACTGATTCTTTTGTTGCAAAAAAAGTTCCTTCTTGAAAAGTGATATTTTTTTCATTATTTTTTGGCATTCCAGAAAAAGTATCAAGCCCATGAAAGTGTGGAGTAAAGTCACTGTAATTCTTGGCAACATCTCTTCTCCATTGTTCACTGCTCTGCAGTTCATCCATTAGCCAATTTTTAAACATAAGATAGTTTTTATAACTTTCAACGAATGAGTCGCCCCTATATACGCCAAATTCTACATAATCACCCTTAATGTGGTTGGTAAAAACATGCCCCCATGCTTTATACAATGCGCCTATTTCATCATTTCGCTGCATATTTCCGCGGATTATTCCACTCCGAGTAAGCATTTTAGCAAATAGTTTAGAACCGATCATTCAGGACTCCTTATTTATTATTTTTTCAAATGATACTCTATCCCTTAAAGGAATTGAATATTTTTGCCAAATATCTTCACTCTGTTGTTCGTTTAATCCTAATATTTTTTCAATACTTGCCAAAAGATCCTCTCTTGCAGAAACACTATAAACAGCTGCTGGATTATTTGAATAGGATTTAGTTGAAGAAAAGTCTTCACAATTTATGTAAGAAAATCTACCCCTTCCTCCATACAGTAAGACAGATTTTTTATATTCAAGTGCTTCTTCAATAGCCGTTGAAGAAAAGCTGATTAAAATGTCAGTAAAGTGAAGACACTCAAGAAGAGATTCTTTTACGCTTATTATAATATTTTTGAAACCACTAAGAGAATTTTTCAAGTCCTCTAGAGAGCAATAATCATTGGGACGAAATTTTACAAGAAAAGTTATGTGATCAACTTTTTGGATATCTTCGGCAATTTCTATTATAGTTTTTAAATATTCTTCAGGTGTTTCATACAAATTAATCCTACAATTTCTTCTAGATTTTTGACTAGAAGCATGCGTGATGACCTTATGATAAGAAGGTATTTTTAATGATTCTTTTAAGCTCGTATTTTTATCAACTTTTCTACCCCACAGGATAGGACCCGTTGGAATTCTGGAAGAATTACAATTATAGAGATCAAGATATTTATCTGCCAGGGGAGATTGAACAACAACGTGAGAAAATAGTCCATTTATAAGATTTCTTCCATGCCATTGAAATTCTCTTTTTAAAACATCTGTTGAGGGAGGAACATGAGAACCGTGAGTAATTAAGACACTCTTGATATTTTTTGCTTTAGAATACTCCCCTATCATATGGCTAGTATTTACGTTGTAAGGGGCAATATAAGTTGCACCATTGAAGTAGTCAAGAACGTGATGTAAGCTATATGATAATTGAGTTAGTTTTTTTAATGTTACGTTGATGCCTTGTAGCGTTTTATTTTTATAAATAGGAGATAGGTCAATGCCTTTGTAATTAATTTCAATCTTACGAAGTGTATTGTTGATTTCTAGTTCTAGTTTCATTGATTCATTTGTGGTTACCCAGTTCTTGTATAAACTTAAATCAATTACTCCATCAATTTTCATACCCCAAAAAAAAGCTGGAAGCTTTTTTCCTAATAAGTGAAAAATCCACTGAAATATAGAAAACAATAATATTTTCAATGGTGATCTTTTATTTCCAAGTAGGTAATTATCTCCGCCATATAAATAGATAATTTTTTTATTACCAAAATTATTTTGATTTTTTTTAAGGAGTGCAAGTAGTGCTGGGTATAAACTTGAAACAATGATTGCATTGCTTGTAGAAAGTTTATTAAGAGATATAGATTGAAAATATTTAGATAAATTATCGATTAATTTATTGCTTTTAAAAGAATCGTCTTTACAAGTAATAGGCGTTTTTATTTCATGGAAAGAAATATTAATTATATTGGATATGCTTTTGGCAATTAACCCAATGGGCTTTTCATCAGCCAAAAGCATTGGATATTTGCTATAATTTTTGCCGCTATTAAAATAAATAAGTTTGGTGATATTATTTTTGCTAATGCAGTTTAAAAGGGTTTCCGCTGTTAAAAAGATGTGAGAAAGATAGAATTGGCTATAAAACAAAAGGGTGCTCTTGTAAGTTAAACTAGCTCCCAATGGATCAAAGTATAGAAAATTTTTATCAATGATTTCCATAACATCAAAGATTTTATTACTTAAGTCACTGTGAGCTGTATTGGAAAAATAATCGAGTGTATTTAAAGTATTAAATCCTTTTTTTTTAGCAAGTAGTCTGATCTTTGGAAACGGTGTTAGGACAGTTATCATATCTTTGTTGAAATTGTCAGAATTGTTTTCGAGCTTTTCTAGTTCTTCCGTGAATTCAACGTAAGCTAAAATATTATCCACAAGTTACATCCTAAATATTGATTCGATCTTTATACGTTATAGCAATTATGTCTCAATAATTGTATATAAATGTAACAATAATTTTTTTATGAGTGTTATTATCAATGCTTAAAAAGGTAGCCAAAGTCATTATTTATATATGTGGAATTCTAGGCCAGATACCTTTTCATCTAATATTTCTTATCTCTTTTTTTATTCCCAGAAGTAAAAAAATTTGGGTTTTTGGTTGCTGGGAAGGGGATAAATTTAGGGGCAATAGCAAATATCTGTACTTATATGCATTAAAATATCATCCCGAAGTCAAATCAATTTGGATTACTAAAAATAGCAAAGTATTTGATCTTCTGACAAAGAATAATAAACCAGTGTTAAAGGCTTTTGATTATCAGTCGTATTATTATTGCGCAAGAGCAAAATTTGCGTTCGTTACACACGGCATAATTGATATTAATGAATATGCAACTGGAGGACAAATTATTATTAATTCTTCTCATTCTATTTATCCTATTAAAGACATGAAACGAGGGTTGCCTAGGTCTATTTTATCTAAACTTTATGTCATTTTAAGATTCCCTTATGGATATCTTGGTAAACCAACTTATGCCGTGACGGCTTCAGAATTTACTCTGCAAGCCACCAAACATCACTACAACATATCTGAAAGTAAAATTATTACGACAGGTGTTCCTAAAACTGATTATTTACTTTCAAATTCAAAAGATGATTTTGATTTAGAAAGTGAACAATATAAATCTAAATTGAACTGTTTTATATGTGAGGGACAAAAGCTATTTTTATTTTTACCTACATGGAGAGGGGATAAAAATTTTTCAATATTTGACTTTGGTTTTAATGTTTTAAAGTTACAAAAATTTTTAGAGAAAATTAATGCTAAGATAATTTTTAATTTTCATCCCGCACATATTAATAAAGTTTTTCCAGATTTTACGCAATATAATAATATTGAGATTTATAGTTATAAGGGAGATGAGATGAATCAAATTTTGAGAAAGGCGAATCTACTTATTACAGATTATTCAGCTCTTTTTGCAGATTTTTTACTATTCGATAAACCTATAATTTTTGCTAATTTTGATCATGATAAATACGTTAAGGAGAAAGGACTCTTTGTTGATTATAATACGCTTCCAGGAATTAAGGCCCAAGATTGGAACGAGATATATCTTCATTTAAAAGAAATTTTTATTTATAATATTGATTCATTTAAGGCTAGCAGAGAAGAGTATAAAAAAAAGATTTATCCTCACGTGGGTGATTCCGCTCGTCAAAATATAATTGATTTTATAAAAAAGATCAGATAATTATTATTTACAGTAGGCAGTGACTACTCTGCCAATTCCCGCTGCTGCGAATCCCCTGCGTAAATGAATTATTTTTTCTATTGATTCACTGGCAATTGCATTTTCAAGCATCGTTTTTGCAAAATGACAGTTTCTTCCAAGGGTAGGACTTTGTTGATAGTTTGAGTCTTGATTTAAAAGAAAGATGTCTATAGGAAAATCGGCAAGCATATCAATTATTTTAAAACCTGAATTACTCAGAGTGAAAATAAAATTTTCACAATTAAAGTAGTTTAAATGATCAGGATAACTTTTCCAAAATTCCTTTTTAGCGTAACCTTTATTTATCGCTAAATTTTGAATTAAAGAGTTGTCATTAGGTACTGATAGCCGACATATGCCACTGGGGGAAAGTAACGATTTGATTTTATTTATGAAATCAATTGGATCTTTTACATGTTCGATGACATTATTACAAACAATTGCATCATATTTGTTATTTTTTGCGCAAAGTTTTTCTATCTCATGATAGAGATTGCCAACGATTAAGCGGTCTAATAAATGAGGGAAATTTTTAGTTACGCCATCACTAGAAAAATCTATACCAGTAACATCTAATCCTAATTTGTCAAAAAAATTCATGAAAAATCCTTCACCCGTACCTAGATCTAAAAAGGTTCTTGTGTCTTGAGAGATGAAAAATTGCATTTCTTTGCAGATAATATCTTTGTGTATTATTTCTTCTTGGGTGTATCCAGTTTTCCCTTCAATCTTTAATTCGTGATATTTGTTATTGTAGTAATCCCATAGTTCTTTATCAGAAGGCATATTTTTTATTTGTAAAAATCCAAGAGGGGTTTGCATTAATTCCATAAATTTCTCCTAAAGATCATAATCCAAGCAATTTTTACAAAGTTCGATCTCATTTAATCGCTCATCTTCGTTGTAATTTATAAACTTTTTTCTTATATCTGAATTCCAGATCTGTGATATAGATTTATCTTTAACATTACCAAGGGAAAATTGGCCGTTGAAGTCGGTGTCACAGAAGGTAGTTTCACCGTTAGAAAATATAAACAAATCTTTTCTTTTAACTCTATTACATTTTTTTTTATGAGGTCTTTCCCTAATGGAGGCATATTCAAGATTATTTTGTTCATCTTGTGAAAAAGCCTCTAGTGTGTTGACAGAAATTATATCAGCTAGCTGTGAATATTTATTTAAGAATTGATCTATCTCATTGCAAGCATATTTTTGATCAATAATCTGTACTCGTGTAAAAGGTTTTTTGTTTTTACTAGTAATTTTTTTATTAAGAAAGTTGTGGAAATTTTGGATTGTTTGATTCCAGTTGCCTGTTGGTGAGATTTTATCATAAACTTCCTGACTTGTTGCATTGATAGATAGATTCATAAAGTGGATATTGGAATTAATAATTATTTCAGCAAAATTATTATTTAAATCTAATCCATTTGAAGAAAGCCATATTGGCCCAAGGTTTTTTTTTTGTGAAACGTAGTTTACTAGGCCTTGAAAGTTTTTGTGTAAAAGAGATTCACCGATATTATAAATCCAGAGGCCATCAATTCCAATAGTTTCAAGTTCATCAACACATTTTTTAAATAAATGTGAATCGATATCCATTTTTTCTCTAGTTAAGTGGTTTCGGGGACACATTGTACAAGATAAATTACAGTTACTTGTCATTTCAAGAAGAACTCTTGACGGAAAATTTTCTTTTTCTTGAAATTGAGAACTTATTCTTTTTACTGGTACAAGGCAGAGATTATCAGAAATATATTTTCCTAATAATTGTTTGCTATTATTTGTTACTTCAAGATTATTTGTAATTTCTATACAAGGTAGTTTTTTTAATTTTTCGTATGTAAGAATGTCAGCATTGCTTTTATCTATATTTGTCAATTGTTTGATGTTTATTAATTCCATAATTATTTTATCCTCTAAATGCGTGTAATTGATGTTAAAATAGCGGGTATTAGCAGCGATGCATACTAGCAAAAAAGTGTTGAAAATCAAACTTGTTTTCTATTCAAAGTTATTTAAAATATGATACATCATTTGTTTAAAAACAAATGATGTAGAATTTCTGGAGCAATGCGTGAAAAAAATCCTTTGTACTTTAGGACCTAGTTCTTTGAATAGCAAAACTATCAATCGACTTGATCAGTTGCATGTTGACTTGTTTAGAATTAATTTATCGCATACTCGGTTAGATGAGGTTGAAAATGTAATTAATGAAATTCGAAAATTCTCCGACACCCCAATTTGCCTTGATTCAGAGGGAGCACAGGTTAGAACATCGGAAATTGAAAATGATTTTATCGATATTCCTGGAAATGCAACTATAAAAATTGTTAAAAAGAAAATATTAGGAAATTCTCGTGAGATAAATTTTGTTCCTGATTATATAGTGGATAATTTACAGGAAGGTGACTTTGTTAATATTGATTTCAATGCAGTTTTGGCTCAAGTAATTGTTGTTGATGATTCTGGAGCAACTCTTCGAATTTTAAATAAAGGGCGTGTTGGGAAAAATAAAGCAGTTACAGTTAATCGTCCTATAAAAATGCCAGCATTGACACTAAAAGATGAAAAGGCTTTTAAAATTGGTGTTAAAATGGGAATTAAACATTTTGCATTATCTTTTGCTAATCGTGGTGAGGATGTAGAAGAAGTTAGAGATATTATTGGTTTCGACAGCTATCTTATAAGTAAAATTGAATGTAATAATGCTTTAAATAATCTTGATGATATTATTGAATTAAGTGATGCTATCTTAATTGACAGAGGGGATTTATCTAGGGAGCAGCCAATTGAAAGAATACCTCTTTTACAAAAGTACATTATTAAGACAGCAAAGAGGTTAAACAAGGAAGTTTATGTTGCAACAAACTTGCTTGAGTCCATGGTGAGCGCGCCTATTCCAACAAGAGCAGAGGTTAACGATATTTTTAATACACTTTTAGATGGAGCGGATGGATTAGTTCTAGCGGCAGAAACTGCCATTGGAAAGTATCCAATTAAAGCTGCAAGTATGGTTAGAAAACTTATTATTGAATTTGAAAATATAGACAATGAAAGTGATTCCTTTTATAAGAATGATCCAACCTCACTTTTGGTTGAGCCACACGGTGGTAAATTAGTCAGAAGAGAGCTCCAAGAATTCGAAAGAGATAAAATTAATGATTTCAAGACCGTCGTGGTTAAAGAGACCGAATTACTCGATTGCGAACAGATTGCAACAGGTACATATTCGCCTCTTCTAGGTTTCATGAATAAAAATAATCTGAATTCAGTGCTTAATGATTATAAACTTGTTGATGGAACCATTTGGCCATTACCAGTTGTTTTACAATTTGATGAGAAAGTAGCAAAAGATTTTAGTGTTGGAGAGAAAGTTGTACTTATAAATAAAGATGGATTTAAACATTCGATGATAGAAATTGATGAAATCTATTCGCCAGATTTAGAAGATGTTGCAAAGAAATGGTTTGGCACAAAATCAAAAGAGCATCCAGGTGTTAATCACTTGCTTACTTCTGGTAATGTCTTTATCAGTGGTAATATTTCTTTGATTAATAAACTACCTTCTACATTAAAAAATTATGAACTATCCCCTTCTCAAACGAGATTTATTTTTAACACAAAAGGATGGAGTAAGGTCGTTGGTTTTCATACAAGAAATGTTCCTCACAAGGCTCATCAATATATACAAATGCGGGCTTTGGAAAAAACTCATAGCGATGGCCTTTTTATTAGTCCTGTAATCGGAATGAAGAAGAAGGGAGATTTTACGACTCTTCCAATTTTAAAATCATATCAAACTCTTCTTGATAATAACTATTATCCTGAGGATAAAGTTATCATTGGAGCCTTTAATACATACTCTCGATATAGTGGTCCGAGAGAGGCTGTGTTTACGGCATTGTGCAGAAAAAATATGGGATGTAGCCATTTTATAATTGGTCGTGATCATACAGGTGTTGGCAATTTCTATACACCTGATGCAAATTTTGATTTGTTTGAAAAGCTTGGTGATATTGGAATTAAGCCAGTATTTTTTGATACTGTTGCTTTTAATAAAGAAACTAATCGATACGAAGAAACTAAAGATACTAAAGAGTTATGTACAATTTCAGGAACGGATGTCAGAAAAGCCTTTCTTAACAAAGATGATCTTCCTGAGTGGTTCATTGCTAAAGAAGTTCAAGAGGTTGTAAAATCTGAAATACAAAATGGAACAAAGGTTTTTTTCTAATGGCAAAAGTATTTTGGTTTACAGGTCTATCTGGTTCAGGAAAAACAACAATTGCTTTAGGCGTAAAGGAATTACTAGATAAAGATAATCTTAAAACGCTAATATTAGATGGTGATGAAATAAGAAATCGATATCCTGAAAAACTAGGATTCACTCGAGACGAAATATCGAAAAATATTAGAAATATTATTGAATTATGTTTTGAGAATATGAAAGATAATGATGTTATCTTTGTTCCAGTTATTAATCCTCTTGATGATTTAAGAGAGGAGGCGAGAAAGAAATTTCAAAATAATTTTTATCTAGTTTATTGTAATGCTAATCTTAACTCCGTTAGCGAAAGAGATGTAAAAGGACTTTATCAAAAGGCAAAAGAAGGAATTATTAATGACATGATTGGTTTTTCAGATAAGAATCCTTATGAAATTCCTACAAATGCTGATTTTACTTTAGATACTAATATTGATGGTGACTCGCCAGAGCAATCAGCAAAAAAGCTTTATCAATTTGTAAAAAAAAATATCTAGGAAATATATGAGTAATATTAAATTCGATGAGTTGGTTAAATTTGTTTCAACCCTATTAAATAAAGTAGGATTAGATGATTTTTCTAACGACGCAGTTACCACTGGTCTAGCTGAAACATCATTGCGAGGAGTTGATTCTCATGGAATAAGACTCTTGCCCCATTATATTAATTCAGCATTAAGTGGAAGAAAAAATTCAAGACCTAATTTTACAATTACTTCAAAGTATCCAGTTATTGCCAAATTGAATGCAGACAATGGTTTTGGGCATGCTGCAGGTTTTAAGGCGATTGATCACGCCATGGAGGTAGCCGATAAATTTGGTATGTGCATGGTTGGTGTACATAATTCTTCTCATCCTGGATCTATGGGCTCATATGCACTTCGTGCTGCTAGAAAGGGGTATCTTGCTTTTGCATTTACTCACGCAGATAGTTTGCTTCTCTCCAGAAATAGTACAAGGCCATATTTTGGGACTAATCCTATTTGCTTTGCTGCTCCAAGACTTGGAATGGAACCATATTGTTTAGATATGTCTACTAGTGCTAAGTCATGGAATACTGTTTTGCTTAATAGGGTTGAAGATAAAATGTTAGAGGAAGGAATAGCTGCAGATGAGATTGGTGATGCAACAAACGACCCACATAAAGCAAAATGTTTAATGCCCCTTGGTGGTGAAATAAGTGGGTATAAGGGATATGCTCTTTCATCAATGGTGGAGATATTATGTGGCCTTTATAATGGAGTTCCGTTTGGTCCTGAAATTCCTGTTATGTATAAAGCTTCAATGAAAGAGGGACGAAATTTGGGCCAGCTCTATATGGTTTTTAAAGCAGATGGTTGTATCGATCATGAATCTTTTCTTCGTGATATGTCGAGGATGACTCAAGAAGTACATAGTGAACCTATGAAAAAAAACGAGAAAGTTATTCTTCCAGGGGATAAAGAAATAAAAATCATGGAAGAAAGATTAATAAAAGGCATTCCCATTGATGCTGCTACTTTGCAGTCACTATATGAACTATCTAAGAAGTGGGATGTTCCTTTAAACTTGATACATTAATAATTATAAACCTTTTTAAGATTTTCTATATAGCGATGAAGTGATTCTTTCCAATTTTTCATGATGTTTAAATTAAGATCGTTTAAAGATTGATTGATTGCGCCTTCATTATGAGAAATTTTTGCTATACGATCATACATATTTTGAGGGGCAGCTTTTAATTCGGTTTTTAAATTAAAGCAATCAAGTATTTCTTTTACATATTCAAAGCGGGTTACAAAACCAGTGTCAACGCAGTTAAATGTTCCGGTTATTTTTTTATCAAGAAGAAAACTTATTTGATTAGCTAAATTATCTACATATGTAGGGCAACCCGATTGGGATTTATCTCCGTAAATTTTATTATTACTAGTTCCTTCTAGGTATCTTTTGTAGACAAAATTTTTCTTATGTGTGGCATCTCCACCATACAGCCAGCCTGTTCTTAAAATTAGGTGATTTTTAGTTTTTTCTTTAACGACCAATTCTCCCTCATATTTGGTTTTGTGGTAGATTGTGGTTGGTTTTACGTTGTCATTTTCAGTGTATGGTGTATTTTTATAGTTTCCGTAAATACCCGTGCTCGAAATATAGATAAACATTGTGTTGCTTCCTAAAGCATTTACCAAATTCTCAGTACCATTAATGTTTATTTGGGTGGCTTTGTTTTTGTCTATTTCGCATGCATCAACATTTGTCCATGCTGCTGTATGAATGAAAACATCTGGAGATTCTTCTAGAACTTTTTTTACTAAGTCATTATTGGTTACATCTAAATCTGTATGAGAAAAAGATTTTATAACAAAGTTTTCTTTTGATAACTTTGCGCCAAGCGAGCTTCCGAGCATGCCATTGCCACCAGATATATATATATTCATTTTTTCCCCATCTTTGTTTATGAGTGTTTTTCCATCCAATCCCACTTTCCAACAACTTTTTGGACGATATGACATTCATTATCAAGACTAAAAATTGGATTTCTTTTTAACATATAGGGATTTATTTTTTTATTATTTCCCCACTTGCTTGAGCAGGCGAGAGTATATCCAGCTTCTTTTGTTGATTCAATGACTTCGTTAGATGTTAAGCCATGAGGATAGCTAATAGTATTAACTGTTTTTTCTATAATGTTTTCTAGAAATGTCTTACTTTCTATTAGTTCTTTTAAGGCAGTTTCTTTCGATAAGGAAGCCAGAGGGGTATGGCTTGACGCATGAGATCCAATGCTGCATAGACTGGAATTGGAGAGTTCTTTTAATTGAGTTCGAGTTAAATAATTGTCAATATTATTTTTAACTAAATCACTTGTGACAAAGACGGTAAAGGGAGTATTTAGTTTTTGAAATATAGGTAACCCAAGTAAAAAATTATCAGCATAGCCATCGTCAAAAGTTATGGATAAAGAATTGAGAGGAGAGCTTGGTAATTGTTCAAGAGGTACGATTTTGATATTTAATTTAGTAAGTTTATGCATGACACTGCTTAATACATTAATATCAACCGAGTAATTGTCAAATTTCCCGATGGAATGAAACATTAGAATTCTTCTTCCTGGGACAGCAGGAGCAAAAAGTGAAATTATTTTGGCAATATTATACTTAACACCAAAAATAAGAGACATAATTTAATCCCATTTATAAGGTATATCACTTGAATTAATACTACATTTTTCAATTTCTTCGGGGTCGTGAGGAAGATCAGTACAATTTACAATCAGCGTATTTTCTTTAAATATAGATTTAAAACTGTACCAGATTTCCGGGGGGATAGTGATAAGTTTGTAATCATCAAGACCGACTTCTATTTCTTGTAATTTGGAAAATGTAGATGATTGTTTTCTTGAATCATATAGTACCAGTTTTAATTTACCAACAGGGACGGCATAGTTTTGTGTCATTTTTTTATGTCTTGTCCAACCTTTTATGATTCCTGGATATGTAATCGAAAAATAAATTTCTCCAAACTTAATAAATTCGGGAGAGCTCTCTTTCAACATATGTAAAACCATGCCTTGATTATTCTCAAATTTCTTTAAAGGAGTAATTTTAATACCCTCTAAAAATTTATTCATTCTATTCTCCAATTGTAATCCAGTTTCCATTTTCTGATAAACTTTGGTTAGCTGCCTCAATTACCATTGTGGGTATAATTGATTGTCTGAAAGTTGGTCTTGATCTTTCTAAAATTTCTATGTTGGTAGATTTGTTTTTTAGCGAAATTACATCCGTTAGAAAAGTTTGTATGCTAGTGATACCATATCCTTTTACATGTTTTTTCATATCATCACCTAGATAAAAGGAGCAAAAATCAGGATTAGGTTCTTCATTTATATTTTCATTTATTATTTTGATGCCACGATATTTTTGATCTGCTTCATAGCGACCTTTGGTTCCGATAACTTTTATTTTTTGATCACTCATGGCTGTGGTCTTGTCTGGATCTATCCAATTCGTGGTAAATAGACTGGAGAAGCTATGCCCATCCATATCCCATTCGACCATGCATTGAATGGAGTCGTAGTTGTCAATGCCCTTACTTTCTAAGTAACATTTTTGGCCAATTGCCATTACTCTTTTGGGCGTTGCATTTGTAGCATAGTATATTATATCAACATAGTGTATTCCAAGATACTGAAAGATATTAGTGTTATTAACCCAACCCTCAAAGATTTTTTCTGGAACAATCTTTTTTTGGCTATATTCAACTAAAAAACTTAGTGGTTTTCCAATTTCATTACTTAAAAGAGTGTTTTTTAAAAGAATATTTGATTGGTCAAAACGCTTATGAAATTCTACTACTCCATAAGTTTTATATTTTTCTTGTAATGAAATTAAATTTTTAACTTCTTTTAAAGTCGGCGCCAACGGTTTAACTACCAGAGTTGGGATATTGTTTTTTATAAGTTCACTCGTAATTTCAAAATGAGTGTGGTCTGGGGTACATACAATAGCACAAGAGAAATTGTTTTTTATTTTCTTTAAGATATTGAGGTAGCTGGCTTCATTACACTCTTCATCGGATAATGTATTTACAGAGAAATTGGTGCCCATATCTTTTTGAAGTATGCTTAATTTATTGATTAGTTCCTTAGAGCTATTTTTACTTCTAGAAGCAATCCAAATAATGATATTATTATACTTCTTATTAAAATCAATTAAGGCGGGGAGGATTGTTCCAAAGCCATTGGTTTTACGACCACAAACATACATTCCTGTTCCAATAATCAAAATATTTAAAGACACCGGTTACCTCTTTGAATTTATGTTGATGGATTTTCTTTTATCCAATTCATAAAAGAAATTAAACCTTCCTTAAGTGGGGTTTTGGGATTGTATCCTAGTATTTTTTTAGCTTTATCTATATTTGCATATGTGATTGGAACATCGCCAAGAGGGATATCTTCCTTTCTTATTTTCATTTTAATTTCAGTAATTTCTTCAATTGATTTAATCAGTTCAGTTAAAGAAACAGGGAAAGAATTTCCTAGATTATAAGTTTCAAATAGATTTTGATTGTTTAAAACCCTTGTAGAAGCTTTCACTATTCCGTCAACCGTATCGTGAACAAAGGTATAGTCTCTTGCCATAGTACCATCACCAAACATAACAATTTCTTTTCCTTCCAAATTGGCTCGAATAAATTTATTAATTGCGAGATCGGGTCTTTGTCTTGGCCCATAGACTGTAAAAAATCTGAGGTTGATAACATCCATATTAAAGAGGTTGTGATACATTCTATTTAATAGTTCTCCATTTTGTTTTGAAGTAGCATAAATAGAGATAGCATGATCCATGGATTCATCTTCATGAAATGGGATATTCTTAGATTTACCGTATATTGATGATGAAGAAGCAAAGACGATCTTTTTTATTCCAGCTATCTTACTTGCTTCTAAAATACTGGTTGTACCAAGCACATTATTATCAACATAACTAAGAGGTTTTTCTATTGATGGTCTGACTCCTGCACTAGCAGCAAGATGGATAATCACGTCTGGGGTTCTTTTTTTTAAAATTCCTTCAATCTTTTTGGTTTCTCGTATATCTAATTCACAAAAAGTGTAATTAGGATTAGAGAGATTATGTTGAATATTTCTTTCTTTTAAAATTCTGGGGTAATAAGGCTCAAAGTTATCAACAACGGTAACTTCATAGTTTTGTTTAATAAAAAAATCGGCTAAGTGAGAGCCTATAAAGCCAGCACCGCCTGTAATTAATACTTTCATTATTTCTTACTTGTTTCCAAATAGTCAGATAATAACACTCCGGCCATCTTAATCGTTTTCTCATCTCTTACTTCAATTGAACTAAATGGATCATTGATTTCAATTATTCCTACAGAATCACCAAGCAGTTTACCCTCTCTGATAAATACTGGATGGGTAACGCAACAAAGTCCTTTCATCCCTATATACATAGGATTTTTAAATTTTCTAGGGGTGAAGTCGTCGCCATCCCCATCTATGCGGTTAAAGGTTTCATCATCTAATTCGAATTTCCAGCAAGAGGAAAATTCCTTTCTTCCTGCAAGGACAGTGTCTAATCCATTTTCAGTAATATTGATGATGCTATCATCAATTAAATTTTCATTTCTAAAGGGAAATGTCACTTCAAGAGTTACAACCAAATCAGGGAAATTATCTTTCTTTTCGATTTCTTCAAGCGTGTATTGGTAGACTTGTTTTAGATCGACATAGTCTTTGGATAACTCCTCACCTCTTATGAATGGAACTTCAGCTCCACACGCTCTAGCAAGATTTGCTGTTTTTTCGTTATCAGTAGAAATAATTATTTTTTTTATATATTTTGATTTTTTTACTTGTTCAATAGTGTAAGAAAGTAAAGATTTTCCATGGAAATTTAAAGCCTCTCCTTTGACAGGAATAATTGCTATAATATTTAAATCATTTAGGTTATATCTTCCACCTGCTCTAACACCATCTTTACTATCTAGTTCCTCAATGATTTTAACAACATTTTTGCAGCGATGTTTGTTTTGATTTTGATGAATCCCATGATAATGATAGACACTGGCTTCTGGTTCATAAACTATTTTTAGGTTTGCTTTAATAATTTCTCTTCCCCAGATTCGATCTTCAATATTTGTAGCTATTTCATCAAACGGTATTCGTTCCCAAATATCTCTTCTGAACATGCTATTTGCGTTATGAAAAAATGAATCTTTAATTTGTATTTTTTTATCAAGCCCAAATACCAACAAGAGATCCCTTTTATCGGTGGGGGAGGTGAAGCTCATCGGCTCTTGGCGACCATAAACCCCAGCTACTTTATCATCATCAAAATTTTGTAATAATTTTTCTAACCATAATTCATTAGTCGGGATGCAATGAGCAGATATGCAGACAAGATATTTGCCACTACTTGCTCGAATTCCATCATTAATAGATTTACCAGGCTTGAATTTATCTATTTCAACAAGGTTAATAGGATATTGTTTTGCTTTTTCAACAGTACGATCTGTGCTTTTGTTATCAACTAAAATAACTTCAAAATCTTTTAAGTTTTGACGATATATTGCTTCTAAGCATGAAGATATCCATTTTTCTTCATTTTTGGTTCTTACAATAATTGAAATTAAGGGCTTTTTACTCATTTCTATTCCATGGGACTGAAGATAATTATAGTATATAGATATACCTCATTGTATGTATTCTAACAATTCTCCAATAATTTTTTGGTAATACCGCTGGTTGTCAATGTTTTTTTAAATATTCTTTTTCTAGTTTGCTCCAGTCATGTTCAGTATCAACATCAATGCCTATGTTAGAAGGAAGAATAACATATTTAATGGGCCTAAGATCTATTAGTTTTTCATGTTTTAAAAATTCAGATCGATTAAATATATAAAAACAGCCACTATCCATATAACACGGCGATAAGTCCTTGGTTGGAAGAAGGTACTTATCAGGAAACAACGCTTTTAGTTCTCCGGGATTTTTCTCAGTTAAGGCTAGAAATGGAGACATATTGAATTGAGTGACGGATATTACTAGTCCTGCAGGATTCTCATCCTGATAATATTTAGCTATACCAGACATGTATTCATTACTACTCACTAAGGCTGCTGTAGGTAAGGTAAAAAGAACATCATCTGTGTTAAAATGCTTGAAGTAGCGCTCCATATCATGGTTAATCAAATCTGCAAATGAGGTTGTATCGTTTGCAAGACTTGCTTTTCTTTTATTTAAAGTAACAACTTCTTTTCTTTTGGAAACAACTGCTAAGATTTCTTCATCATCGGTTGAAACACAGATTCCTGTAAGATTGCTTACTTCTAAGAGCTGATCAATAGTATGAAGAATTAATTCTTTATCACCTAGTTTTTTGATGTTTTTTTTAGGTATTCTTTTAGAGCCTCCTCTGGCTGGAATATATGCAAACATAAAATTTCCTGGTTTTAATCTAAGGATTTACTAACTTCTTTTAGTCTATCTAAATGAATTGAAGAAAGTAATTCTGTTTCATTTAAGTAGGCTTTATCACAAACAATTTTTTTTGTATCCCACTTTAATAAATCTAAACAGAAAAACCAAATGTCCTCCTTCATTTCGACTCTTTTTAAGCAATCTAGCATTTCTTCATTGATTCTATCTTGTGGAATAACAACAACACCACCATCATCACATATTGCAATACCATTTTCATACATTTTTTGTAATACATTTGCTCTTTCAATAGGAAATGGGGCAGCTTTTTGATTAAAACATCCAAGTGGTGACCTGCCCCGTGCCCAAATAGAAAAACCTTCTCTTTTGATGGCAGCATAATCTCTTATTTTTCCGTTAACGATAACAGCATTCGCACCTCTGTAAAGCAGTAGGTATTTTGTAACTAATTCACCAAATAATGCCCTTCCCTTACATTCATGTTCAAAAACTAAAACAACGTCACCTTTTTGGACTTCTTTTATCTGTTCATGAATATCATAATTAGATTCAAAGGCAGTAAAAATGCATTTAACTTTTCCTACTTTGTATTGATTATCGTTTATTGGAATCAGATCATCAATTACACCACTTTTTCCCAAGGCATCTGCTACTTCCGTGGTAGATACTCTATTTTCTTTTAAGTAAGTTAAAATTTCGTCGTAGAAATTGCTCATTTTCTTAATCCTTTTTTTAATTGTAAAGTAAACTCCCACAATCTGTAGTCATGAAAAATTGCTACATGGGGAGTTAGATTAATTGCATGTGTAAACATCTCTTCTGGTGAATAATGAAAGTTTTTATCTAGTTCAAAGTCAACATATTTGGTCATAAAGTTTAAGCACGCAGCTTCATTTGAAAGTTCAAACATTTTTTTCATTACTTTTGTAGTATAAAGGATATTATCTTCAATTTTATACGTGAGGGCACCAGACTCAACCACGTAGTCAAATTTTCCATTAATTAAAAAAACCTCTCCATGGATAAAAGAAATATTATTTGCGGCTTTTAGTCTATTTGCTTCATCTATTAAACTTTTAGCAATATCAATACCGATATAGCTAAAGTTACCACTTGTTTTTTCATTCAAAAAAGTTGTTAGGTCCCCAAGTCCACAACCTACGTCTAATATTTTTTTACCCTTTAGATCTAAATTTCTAAAAAGTTGTTCAAACCTTAAAGTTTGATCTTCTCTTGATCCCCATCCTACCGTTTTAATATCATTTTTATAATTATCAAAACGGTCATTATAAAGTGCTTCTATTTTTTTACGATCATTTTGTTTTAAATAATCTACCATTTGAAAAAATCCTTGGCATTTGCATACATAATTTTATTTTGATCTTCTTTTGATACCTCATGTTTTTCAAAAAGATTATTAACAATTTTTAATACTTCTGAAGGATTTTTATCAGGATAATCTGAACCGAAAAAAATCTTATTATAACCTAAGTTTTTTATTGCATAAAGAATAGAATCAACAACCGGTGACCCAATATAATAGTATATGGAGAAAGAGATATCTAAATAGACATTTTCTAATCTTTTTGCGGCAAAAGCAAAATCAATCGCATGATGACCACCCATATGGGCCCAAATCATTTTGGTTTGTGTAGCACTTTTAGCAAGATCTACATATTGCATAAGGTTGAAGCCGTTAATTAAATCAGACCCATCAGGGAAGGCATCAATTAAAACGGGAAGATTAATTTCGCCAGCATACTGAATTAATTTGATAAAATTTTTATCAGTTAGTTTGATGTTTTGTAATCGTGGATGAAGCTTTAATCCAATCGCTCCTAAATTTTCTTTTGCGTTTTTAAGTTTACCAAAAGCATTTTGATCATCTGGGTGAATATTGAAAAAAGTTTTAATATTTGGATAGTTCTTAAGTTCCTTTGAAATTTCATCATATGGCCATTTTTGGTTTTCCAAATGTAGGACAAGCGCTCTTTCAATATTATTAATCTTTAATTCATCGGCTAAATTTTTTATAGAGTCCTTTAAAATAGGAATTTTGTGGTTAAAATGCATGTGTGCATCAATAATCATATTTACTCCGCGAAAATAAAATCAATATGCTTCTTATTTAAGATATATTTATTTTGTACTTCTTCTATAGTACTACCTATACAAAATATATATCCTAGTCGATCACCATCTGTGGCGGGATTATCAAAAACTTGGCCAACCTCTACAAAACTTATTGCATAAACGTTATTTCGGTTATCTATTTTATCAAATCCTTTAATTTCTTTAAGTATCCCTTTTTTAGAAGGAAAGAAATCTAGTATAAATTTATTATCTAAAATATCACGAAGTGGTTCATTTATTCCAACAGATAAATTTATTAGCTTTTTAACTATATCAATTCCGGTGACTTTCGGAATAAGTAGTTCAAATAATCCAAAACCTCCACCGCGGCCAGCAGCTTCAACCATTCCTACCTTTCCATCATTACTTAAAATAACTTCAGCATGTCCTATTCCGTTATTATGATTTAATGCTTTGTAGGCTCTGGTCACAAGATTTTTAATTTTATCTAAACTATCATTTGAACAAGTTGGAGATCTTAAAGTAGAGGCAACTAATCCATCGGTACCTTCTACTTTATCTTTTTCAGTTACCGTTAATATTTGTGTATTTCCATTTTGAATAAGGACTTCAACAGTATATTCTACCCCTGGCATATATTGCTCAGCTATTATTGTTCCTGTCTTACTAGCGTTAAATGAAATTTCCAAAACTTCTTTTAATTTTGTTTTATTACTATACGCTATTTTTTTGACACCTCGACTTCCTGCTCCTCTTGTGGGTTTTATAATATAATCAGTTTGTATTTGAGAAAGATATTTATAAGCATCTTTAAAATTATGAAATATTTGGAAGTCACTGGGCCCTTCAACGTTATTATCTTTCCATATCGTCCTCTGGATAGATTTATCTAATAGTGCATTTGTTAATTCAAGCTTTAAGCCGGGTAAATTGTAATATTCGTTAAGTTTTGCTACACTTGTCATGCCCACTTCTGAACAAAAACTAATGGCTCCGATGGGAACGATTTTCTTTTCTTTTAGGACACTAATAATCTTATTTGTATCAAAAATATTTTCATTAATAATTAAATCAGAATAGATGAACCCATCAGCATTTTTGTTATCATCAACAGCGACGATTTTATGCCCCATTTCTTTGGCTTTTTTTATTCCACTTACTTGCCACTTGCCTGCTGTAATAAAAATAATCCAACCTGTATTCATAATAATTCCTTTGTAGCTTGGATAATTCTTTGGGTACCTTTTCCATCGATAAGTTTTTGTCCATTAGTTGAAGCTATTTTCATATCATCAATAGTGAAGATATCAATATTCTTTTCTGTACCGAGTAAACAATTTTTTTCTTGAAGTAATTTTATGATGGTTTCTTCCATTTTTGTATGGGCAATGGCCCATACTGGAATTCCCAGATAGAGCATTTCAAATAACGATCCGCCACCATTGGTTATAGCCCAATTACTTTTTTTAATAAGTTCGGGGAGGTTCTTAGGAGAATGATAAACATCATATTTAGATGAGGTGGGGATATTTTTAGCAAAAGGACCTTTAATAATGACAATATTTTTATAAGTTAGGCTTAATTTTTCCGCTATGGGCACACTAAGATTGAGAATATCCCCTCCGCCAAGCATTATGATAATATTATCCTGCTTATGATTAAGCGGGGACTTTAAATTTAGAATATCTTTTCTTATAATGAAATATTCAAATCCATGTAGTCTTTTACCTTTTGGAATTGTTGAATCGTGTTCATGGATAGAAATGACTAAATCTGGAATAACTTCATGTGAGAAATAATCGAGAGCACATACTGGAATTTTGTTGAGGTAATTCTTGATAATTTTTTCTGCATTTTGCGGGACATCTATTAATAGAATATCGGGATTTAGGTCACTAGAAAAATTTTTAGGTAGGTATTTGTTATCAGTCCCGTTTATAGTACGGTAGATGACTTCAATTCCGTATCGTTGATATTCTTTGGCAAGATTATATGTTCTATTAATGTGTCCATATCCTACTTGTGGATTTCCATCACATATGATTTCAACACATTTTAGTTTACTCATTTTGATCTCATCGATAGATCGTCAATAGTTAGACGATCGCCTTTCTTGAAATTTTTTTTTGCAATTGTTCCTATTATGGTTTCATAATATTTAGGGTGAAGTCCCATAGAAGGACGAACTGATTTAATGTTTTGGGGTGAAAAAAATTCACCTTGTTTGATATCGTTTGATATATAAAGGGAGCGTCTTCCGTTTAAAGAGGATCTAGCGCTTTCGGTAATATCATAAGTTACTTTTCCAATTATTTTTTCTGTTTCTCTAATAGCTTTAACCATCTTTTTAAAGTTATCTTGATCTAAAGAAAAAAATGAATCAACCGTATTACCAATTTCTTTTAGGGTGAAATGTTTTTCAACAAAGACTCCACCTAAAGTTGTAGATATTGCAGGAGCAAGGGTGTCATTTGTATGATCAGAAATTCCAACTAAACAGTTAAAATATTTTTCATATTCTTTTATCATTGTAAGGTTTGCTTCTTCTAAGGGGGCGGGGTAAGCACTAGTACATTTTAGAAGAATTATTTGATCATTTCCCTGATCGTTAATTGTTTTAACAGCAAGCTCAATGTCTTCTTTGGTTGCGAGTCCTGTAGATAAAATGATTGGCTTTTTTGTTTGAGCCGCTTTTTTGATAAGGGGTATGTCGGTTATTTCAGGAGAGGCAATTTTGTAGGCGGGGGAATTTAGTTTTTCAAGAAAATCAATGGCCGAATGGTCAAATGGAGAAGAGAAAATATCGATATTTAAATCTAATGCTTCTTTAAATAATTCTTCGTGCCATTCCCACGGTGTAAAGGCTTCCTTGTATAGATTGTAAAGATTTTTCTTGTTTGCCCAGGGGCTTGTTTCTGGGATTAAAAAATCTTCTCTGTCACTGTCCAGGGTTATGGTATCAGCTCTATATGTTTGCAACTTGATGGCATTGGCGCCACATGCTTTTGCTTCCCTTATGATATTAATTGCATTTTCTATTTTACCCTTATGATTACCAGACATTTCTGCTACTATGTAACAAGGAGAGCTTTTAGAAATTGTGGTCTTGTTAATCAATATTTTCATAATTAATTAAATCGTCTAAATACGGGTTTAACAATATCACCCTCAACAGCATTTTTCATCCCACCATTTTCGGCAGCCTGCTTCATTACTGAAAGAGCGTGCCCAAAAGCGTCGATTGCACTATTGGTATGTTCATCTTTATGAGCGAAGCTCGGAACTACATAAGGTATCAAAAGTCCTTTTCTGATTGTTTCTTGTAAGAATAGGGTTCTTGCTACCATGGATATTTCCCCTGTTTCATCTTTAAAAGCAAAGCCTGGTTTGCATGGATAGCCTACAATCTTTATATAATTTTCAGCGCCAATTTCTTTAGCAACTTTTTTGACACCTTCTTGAAGTGCTCCACCGGTATGCCAAAAGTATTTGATTAGATCATGTTTTTTGATTTCTCTTATCGTTGCTATCGATGCAGCGAGGGAGTGGGTTTCTCCGCCATGTGTTGATGACATTAAAAATACTCTTTCGGAATCGTGTTCAATTCCACCAATTTTCATTATTTCTTTAGCTCCAACAAGGGCACTAACGGAAAAACCATTGGCCATAGATTTTCCAAAGCAAGAGAGGTGGGGTATAACGCCAACCATCTCTTGAACTCCGCCAAGCGCGAATCTAAACCCGGAAACAACTTCATCAAAAATTAATACAGTTCCATTTTTTTCACACA
>Ga0208375_1001409_pt1 | contig 27128 bp, 34 predicted proteins | sample RifOxyD1_FD_184038 | JGI IMG/M metagenome (GOLD analysis project Ga0208375, IMG submission 184038) | Soil microbial communities from Rifle, Colorado - Rifle Oxygen_injection D1 (SPAdes) | ecosystem: Environmental > Terrestrial > Deep subsurface > Rock core/Sediment | place: Rifle, Colorado...
AACTAAATTGTACTCCTCCTGAAGTTTCAAATGGTATTAAATGCATTACCCCAGACGCTTTTTGTTTAGCTTATAAAAAAGATGCAGAATGCCCAACTAAAGATTCTTCAGGAAAAGATGTAATTGGGAAGTGCGATGCTTATGGTTCGTGTATAGTAACTAATTTATAAGTCACCCCAGTAAGTGCAGGTGCAAATAATAGATAAAGAGTGTTCAGGGTATAGCAGTTCGAACTCGCACTGTCTAGCTGGTAGAAGTGGGGTAAAAATCTGTACACCAGTAAAATAATTGTTTTCAAGGTTTTGATTTAATTTATTTTAAATTACAAAACTTATGTATTTTGTGATGTCATACCCGTGCAGACGGGTATCCAGGTCTGTATTTTTTGAAAATTGAAAATTGGAAATTGAAAATTATTTCTCAACCTCTAACTCCTAACTTTCTAACCTCTAACACCCAGCAACTGCCCTCTACTTGCTTCCTACTGTTTGCTTCCTGCTACCCCCAAAACGGGGATAGCTTCCCTTTTTTCTCTTGTGCTTCAAATATGGGGGTGTATACTTAAGATACTTATTATTTATAAAATATTATGAAAAAAGCATTATTATCATTTTCAATTATAGTTACTAGTTTCATGGTTGCAGGTGCTCAGTTTAGTGGCACTATTGGAGGAACAATTAATGGAAATCCAGTTGTTATTGGTGTGGGCGGAGGAAATGGAGGTAGTGCTCTGATTGGTCAGCAAGTATCAAATGGACAAGTAGGAGGAAGTTTAATTAGTCTTATACAATTGGTTCAGAACATTGTTTATAGACTTGTTCCATTAGGTATTGGTATGGCGGTTGTGGCATTGTTCTTCGGAATAATCATGTTCCTAGTACAAGGACGTGATGATGAAAAGAAACGAAAGTCATGGCTTTTCTGGATGATGTATTCTGTTCTTGGACTTTTCGTGATGGTAGCTATTTGGGGATTGGTAGGCTTCTTGGCATCAGTATTAGGTGTAGGAGTAGGAGGAAGTGCTCCAACACCAACAATCCCTTACGTACAATAGTTAAGGGATTAATCTTAAAAACAAAATCACCCTGCTTGCCACGCTATAATTTAATAACGAAGGCGAGGCAAGGGTGGTTTTGTTTTGTGTTGAATTTCTAGCAAGTGGTACCATTGTAGTCCAAAATTTACAAGGGTACCACTTGCTAAAGTATTTTTATTAGGCCTCACCGCCATGGCGGGATAAATTAGAAATTGAATGTGGGGTTCCATTCTCTATTCTCTAATGTCTATCTCTGCTATACTATTTTCATATGGCCACTCTTCCAAATGGAGCTATTAATGCTACTGATGATGTTTTACAAAAAATAATTACGTATTTACTCAATCCTCTATATCAGATTGTAGTAGTAGTTTCATTTCTCTATTTTCTTTATGGTGTTGTTTTTTTATTAATGCAAATGAATAATCCAGAAAAGCGTGATCAGGCACGTCGTAATCTTTTGTATGGAGTAATTGGACTTTTTATAATTTTGTCGGTGGGGGCGATAATTAAGTTTATTAATTCTATTGTCGGTGGTGGCCTTGTGTACTAGATTATAGACATTAGACATTAGACATTAGATTTTAGATTATACAATTCAAACCATGTGAGGCGAATTTATTTCATTACCGCGAAAGCGGGAATCAGGGTCCGTAGTTCCTGTTGTCTACTGTCTTTAGTCTATTTTAATTACTGCTTACTGCCCACCGGCCTCGCCGGCGAGGCAGGCTGCTTACTACTTTCTGCTATTTATATGTGGTAAAATAGTAAACATGTCAGAAACAAACAATAAAAATGAAGGAAAAATGGAGGCAATAGTTTCACTTTGTAAACGTCGTGGATTTGTATATCCATCATCAGAAATTTACGGTGGTTTTGCTGGTGTATATGATTTTGGACCATTAGGTGTTGAATTAGAAACTAATTTAAAAAATCATTGGTGGAAAGTAATGGTTCAAAAGAGACTAGATATTGTTGGACTAGATTCTAGTATTTTTATGAATCCCAAAATTTGGGAGGCATCTGGTCATACTAAAGGATTTTCTGACCCAATGACGGAGTGTAAGGAATGTAATACAAGAATTAGAGTCGATAAGGTATTGGAAGAAATTAGTGTTACAGCCGATGAGAAAATGTCAGAAGAAGAAATTAATAAACTATTTGATGAAAATAAAAATAAAATTAAATGTCAAAAATGTGGTAAACAAAATTTTTCAAAAGTAAAAAAGTTTAATTTATTAGTTCAATCAAACTTAGGTGATTTTACAGATAACGGGGACGCCCCTTCATATTTGAGGGGCGAGACTTGCCAGGGGATTTATGTGAATTTTGATAATGTTGTAGATTCTACTCATATGAAATTACCATTTGGTATTGCTCAAATTGGTAAGGCGTTTAGAAATGAGATTTCTCCTCGTCAGTTTTTATTTAGAGGTAGAGAGTTTGAACAAATGGAAATGCAATATTTCACTCATCCAGATAATGAAATGGAGGAATATGAAAAGTTGAAAGATTATAGATGGAAAGCAATTCTGAGTTTAGGTATTAAACCAGAAAATTTAAAATGGAAAAGGCATGAGAATTTAGTTTTTTACGCTAAAGATGCATGGGATATTGAATATAATTTCCCTTGGGGATTTGATGAGTTGGAAGGAGTGCATGCTCGCGGTAATTATGATTTAACTCAGCACTCGAAAGGTTCTGGTAAAGAATTGAATTATTATGATCAAGAAAAAAATGAAAGATTTATTCCTCATATTATTGAATCCTCAACAGGAGTTGGACGTTTATTTTTTGCTGTCATAAATGATGCTTTTACAGAAGAAGAAGTGGAAGGTGAGACAAGAATTGTTTTGAAGTTTAATAAAAAAATAGCTCCAGTAAAGATTGCAATTTTACCATTATCTAAAAAAGAAGAATTGGTAAAACCAGCCCTTGATATATTCAATACTTTAAATGAAAGTTTTGTTTGTCAGTATGACGAAACTCAATCTATCGGTAAAAGATATCGTAGACAGGACGAAATTGGCACGCCATACTGCGTTACAGTGGATTTTGATACTTTGACCGACAATGCAGTAACTGTGCGTGATAGAGACACTATGAAGCAAGAGCGGATTAAAATAGTTGATTTAGATAATTATTTACTTGAAAAGTTAGGTTAGATTTTGTAGTTGAAAGTCTTTAAAGTCTATAAAGTTAAAAGTATATACGAATTCGTATTTACTTTATGGACTTTCGACTTTATAAACTTTATGGACTAATTTCCTTGCTTTTTATCGAAAAATACGCTAATATAATGCAACTATGTCAAAAGCACAAGACCGTCTCATACAGTTAAAGAACAAGGAAACAGGGGAAGTCTATTGGACTGCCAAGAATAAAAAGCTTGTTACTCGTAAAATTGAACTTAAGAAGTATTCAAAGAAACTTCGTAAGCATGTTATGTTTAAGGAATCCAAGAAGTAAATTAAAAGCCTGTGCAACGCACAGGCTTTTAATTTACTTCTTTTAAAGATTGTTATTTATGATCAAAATTTTGTGTTAGAATAGCACGTAAGGGCCTATCGTACAGTGGTAGTATGCCGGTTTCCAAAACCGTTGACCGAGGTTCGAATCCTCGTGGGCCCGCAAAATAGTGCTAGCACGAGATAAGTTATTATGACTTATTTAGCTATGAAAAGTTATGAGTGAAATATACAAATTAACCGACAAGGAGTTATTAGATATTAATAATCTTTTAATTAAGAAAACAAACATATCTGATACCTTATTATGTTTTTGTGGTAGTAATAAAAATTTTTCCGATTGTTGTAAAACTGAATCAAATTCTTGGAGTACAAAAACCTATTTTAGTAAAGAATTAGTTGAGTTTCTTAATTCAAAAGATTGGAATGATATTACCAATCAAGACGTTGTATTTTTATTACCCAAATTTCAAAAATATTATCTAGGATCACTCGATATATGCTCCCGACCAGGATGTACAAACAAGTCTACTGTAAATAGTCATGTGTATGGCAAAAAACATATTGAGAAATATTTATTAAATGATAAGTGTAAAATCCGTAACTCTTACTCAAGGGGTGCCGATTATTTTGAAACATCAGATACAGGCAAGCAAATAACATATAGGATATTTTGTGATAAATGTGAGCAATTATTTAAAGAAGTGGATAATCCAAATCATGATGTTCTTAATGAAGATAATTGTTTCTTTCACTTTTTAAGAACACAATCCTATCAATACCAGGCTACTCGTTTTGAGTTAGCTTTCTCGCATCAGTTTACTCTTTGGATTAAAGGTGTTATTGAAACCGAACGACAAAAAACTATTGGAAAAGCAAATACCATTATTAACCTTGATTGGTTTTTGGTAAATAATATTCGTTACCAGTATCAATCCAGGCTTAGGGATAAATTATGGGCACTTTTGGGAGATAAAATAAATATCCCACATATTCATATAAGATGCTTTCCAGTAGAAAAAGTTCTATTTGCAAGTGGGATTTATAATCCATCACATAATCTAAAAGGTGTTCCGATAATTTTCAAAAAGGATGCTTCATTTTTTTATTATGTAATACCAAAAGATTCTCAAAGCATCTGTGTAACAATTGCTAGTTTTGATAATGAATACAAAGAAATGATAGAGCAACTAGCGAATTTAAATGATCATGATTTTAAAAAATATTTAAATCATCTAATAAGCTTTTGTAGTCTTCCATTAAACCTTATACTTCAAGATTCACATGATGTAACGAACCAAATGATTGATAAAATTAAAAAAAGGAAGCATTAATAATTAAATGCAATCCTAAAAAACCAAGCGATCTAGAATCAAGAAGAGTATTTGCAAAATTTATTGTGTAGCCTGTGACGCACTAAAAGAATCTAAAAGACTGTTACTTTTAAACGGAAATCACTATACTAGAAGGATGGAACAAAAACAGATTGCAAATCTTAATATCGCAATGAAGGATTTAGAGCCTTATGTAAAAGACCCTAAATTTCTTACTCAGGGCGTTCGCATGACGAACTTCAATATGCTTGTGCGTGAAACATGGGCAAATATCCTACTTTGTACTGTTTTGAGAAAAATCACTGGACACGACTATACTTTTCAGGAAGAAGAAAGTGGTGATGGTGTTATTTTTAATAATACTGATGCCACTAGTTTTGGGGTTGAACATGTGTGCGCAATGGACTATCCTGCGGGTAAACAATTACCAAAGGGAGACGCTCGAATTATTTGGGCTATAGATCATAAGATTGCCCGAGGTGCTGATTATGCAAAAGGTAAAGCTCTTGTTGTTTTCTTTGACGGCGCAGAAATGTTTACCAGACAAAACATCAGGGAGAACATTTACGGAAGGCATGGCTTTAAGGCGATATTTATTATCGGACTTCTGGAGGTTGTGGATTCTAAATATTCCTATCTTGTAACAGAATTTAGAGATTCTTTTGGAGACAAATCACACTCATTTCGAGTAGATATTAATAAAGGCTTCAATGACTGGACGATTACACAAATAATGAAGTAACTTAAGCGCATGAGATGCGTCGATTAAGTTTTTGAAAAAGTACTAAAATGACCTTACAGGACTTGTTCGCCTTTGGTTCTAATATGACGCTCTCTGCCAAGTCGTTTTGTGTTAAAATTCATATTATGGATCATTTAGAAAATTTAAAAAAGAAAGTTAGTGATTTATATTTATCAAAAAATGACACTCGTGATAGTTGGGCGGATTGGCTATATGAAAATCATATTTTTTTGGTTGCAGATAAAGCAGGGGAATTAGCAGATAAATATGGGGCAAATCGTGAGCTCGCTATGGCTTCTGCGATGTTACATGATATAGCTGATGCTGTAATGAGTCGCTTTACTGAATTACATGAAGAAGAAAGTTTTAAAATCGCAAAAAGTTTTTTAAAAGAATCTAATTTTTCAGATGAAGAAATTGAAATTATTGTGGTTGATGCAATGAAGTTTCATAGTTGTCGTGATGGGAATATTCCTAAAACCTTAGAAGGAAAGGTTGTGGCAACAGCAGACGCAGTTACACATTTGTCTTCAGATTTTTTTGAACATGCAATTCTAGAAAAGAAAAAAGATGGAATGACAATTCCAGAAATTAGTCTTTGGGCAATTCCAAAAATAGACAGAGATTTTAATACAAAAATATTTTTTGAAGATGTTCGAAAAGAAATGATATCGTATTACGAAAAACAGAAAGCTTTGTTTCAGTAATCTTTTAAACATCTTCTAGTTTTTCTCATGATATAATTAATATTCGATTAGTTACGGCTGGCGAGCGCCTATTATTAATTATATAAATCTATGAAAAAAATTATTTCAACATTATGTTTGCTGGGCGCCACTACATTTGTAGTATCTGCACAAACAACAACGGTAGCGACAACTACACCAACAGTTGTCACCTCCGCAGTTTCCGCTGGTCTTACTCCGGAGAGTTCATTTTATTTTTTCGATAAAATAACAGAGTCTTTGCAAGAGCTTTTTGCTTTTTCAACGGATGCTAAAGTAAAATTACAGCTGGCTTTTGCAGCTGAGCGTGTAGCGGAGGCCAAGGCCATGCTTGCTAATCCTGGAGACCATAAAAAAGGATTAGAAGAAGTGAATGCAAGTATAGTTCAAAATATACAGAAAACCTCTGAAGTATTAAAGTCAGAAAAAAGTAAGGGTAATGATATAACGGCATTAGCAAAAGAAGCGAATGATCAATTTGATGATGAAGAAAGTGATTTGAATAAAACTTTAGCAGAATCACATAAAGAAATAGTTGATACTAAAATAGTAGAAACTAAAAAACTTTTAGAAGAAGCTAAGGCCACAAAAGACGAAGTGAAAATAACTGATGCTGAGAAAAATCTTGAATTAGCAAAACAAAATGCTGAGGATTTAAAAACTCAAAAAGAAGAAATTAAAAAATCTTTTCAAGATGAAAAAAGAAGCATAGAAGAGGAAATGTCAAAAGACGATCAAGAAGAAGATAAAATTAATCATGAAAATGAAGATGTAAATGATACAGAAGATAGTGAGTCAGATTTGGGTGATGATTCACAAAAAGAGAATACTGAAGTAAAGAATGAAGATAATAATGGCACTAGTACAGAATCACGAAAGTTAAATGATAAAGAAGACTAGTTTTAGATTTTAAAAGAAAATCCTAAAATACAATACAAAAAGTGGCGCCTTACGGCGCCACTTTTTGTGAATTCATTAAAAATTAAAAATTTTAAATTAAAAATTAGTGTAGTTAATATTGCAAGAATTATTTAACTTATGTTTATCAACTAGTGGCTATTCTCTAGTGGCTATATACTGTTCATATATGGATAAAAAACTTCGTGTTGGAATAAATGGTTTCGGGCGTATTGGACGAGCTTTTTTTAAAGTCTCTGCAATGCGGGATGATATGGAAGTGGTCGCAGTAAATGATTTAGGAGATATACATAATCTTGCATATTTGCTTCAATATGACACAGTTTATAAAGTGGCACCTTATGATGTTACGACTGAAATTCACGATGAAGAGCAATATTTGCTCACTGGCGGGGCTTTTGAATCAAAGGTCAGGGTATTTCAAGAAAAAGACCCAAGTGCCATTCCGTGGGGCTCGCTCGATGTCGACGTGGTGGTTGAATCAACAGGATTATTTACAACTTATGATAAAGCCGTAGCTCATCTAAAAGGTGGTGCGAAGCGTGTAGTTATTTCAGCTCCCGCTAAAGACGGCGATGATACAACTATTCATGGAGAAACAATTTTACTTGGAGTAAATGAAGAAAAATTTGGTACATGCGAAGTTACTTCTAATGCATCTTGCACAACAAATGCGTCATCTCCTATTATTGCAATTTTAGATGAAGCAATCGGAATTGAAAAAGCAATTTTAAATACAGTACATTCATATACTGCATCACAATCAATTGTTGACGGTCCAAATAAAAAAGATTTTCGTGAAGGTAGAGCTGCGGCACAAAACATAGTGCCATCGTCTACCGGTGCAGCCATTGCAGTTACGAAAGCATTCCCAGCACTCGAGGGTTTATTTGATGGAGTATCTATTCGCGTACCAACTCCAGCTGGGTCAATTGCAGATATTACTTTTATTGCAAAAAGAAATACAACAGTCGAAGAAGTAAATGAAATATTAAAAACAGCAGGGAATAATGCTAGATGGTCAAGTATTTTTCAAGCAACAGAAGAGGAATTAGTTTCTAGTGATATTATCGGACTTCCTTATGCATCAATTGCAGACTTGAAAATGACTCGTGTAGTTGGTGGAAATCTCGTAAAAGTTTTAGCTTGGTATGATAATGAGATGGGGTATACCAACACATTGGTAGAACATGTGTCTCGTGTTGGGAAAGCTATAAAATAGTTATGGAAAATTTTATGGAAGATCGAGTGTCACTGGAAAATATTGAAACAAAAATAAAGAAAAAAATTTCTTCCGCAAAAGAATATGCATTAAATGAAGAACAATATAGAGAAGCAGTTGAGAAAGGTTTTGATCTAACTGATGCAACGGTTTTTGTTGATACATTAACAGAAGCAAGAATTGCCATGGAAATATTAGGATTTGATGAGGATTCTTTAGTAGATACATTAAGTCATGAAAATGCACATGGGAATAAAGCTCAACAATTAGGAGCAAAACATGATGGATATAAATTTGTTTTAATTAGAGGTAATAATGGGGGTTTTAGGGTTCAACCACAAGCACGCGTATATATTCCTGATGAATGGGATAAAGAAAAACAAAACAGCGTACTATTAGAAATTATTAAAGCACCTGAAGAATATGGAAATTCTGTGTCTGATCATGATAAGCATGATTTAGAGAAACTTGGACAGTAGCTTATATTTTTTAGCTGTATAAACTATATATAACAGGGTATACTATCTAATATGACAACAATATATTTAGCGACGGATCATGCGGGGTTTGAATTAAAAGAAGAAATTAAAAAATATCTTGAAGAAAAGGTAGATTATGAAGTGTATGATTGCGGAGCATTAACTTTGGAAGATGGAGATGATTATCCAGAATATATGGCAAGAGCTGCTGAGAAAGTTCAGTTTGATGCAGAACACGACCCATCAGTTGCGGTTATTTTTGGAGGTAGTGGAGTAGGGGAGGCGATAGTAGCAAATAGATTTGCACATGTAAGAGCGGTAACTTACGCTGGTGGACCATTGGACGTGATAAAAGTATCGCGCGAACATAATGATACAAACGTGCTTTCAATCGGAGCGAGATTTGTTTCTGCAAATGAGGCAAAACAAGCAATAGATTTATTTTTAGGAACGCATTTTTCACACGTAGAACGACATGCTGACCGTATTATCCAAATCGAAGATCTTATCAAATAAGTTTTTACTTATTTGGTACCAAAGTATTGTATACTGTATTTGTATCTAACTCCCATCTTCTAACTCCTAACTTCTAACCCCTAACTATAAATTTATGAATATCATTCCTGCAATTCTTCCTCACAATTTTGAAGAAATTATAGAAAAGTGCGCCCGTGTTGAAGGGTTAGTTATAAACGTACAAGTTGATGTCTGTGATGGTGTTTTTGGCCGTGAAAAAACTTGGATGCCAACAGGTATGGAAGTATTACCGGGAGGATTTTCCTATGAGTTCGATTTAATGATTGATGACTGGAAATTATATACATTACATTGTCTTACTCTTGGCGCTAAATCTATAGTGTCTCATGTGGATATGTTTGTAGATGGAGATATGGAGACATTAATTGGAATGGTTGCACCACACTCAGCACATTTAGGTATTGCTGTTTCAAATGATAAAAGTTTAGATTTCCATGCAGAAATGATAAGAAAAGCGCAGTCGTTATATCCCCATGTTTTTATTCAAGTAATGGGTATAAAAAATATTGGTGAACAGAGCCAGCTTTTTGATGAAGAGACACCAGGAAGAATTAAAGCATTAAAGCAACAATTCGGAGAGATAATGATACAAGTAGATGGAGGTATGACTCTTGATACAGCAAAATTAGTTAAAGATGCTGGTGCAGAAAATATTGTTACCGGGTCTTTTATATTTGGACGAGATGACGCAGGCTCATCACTTGAGGAATTAAATAGGGCAGTGAACGAATAAGGTTAAGAAATATTCAATGAAAAAATAATCAATATTCAAACTGAAGAAATTACGTACTAATTGAATATTGAATATTGTCTCATTGAATATTATTTTGTAATCAAATTACTTCCCTGTGTGTATCTATCTGCTATCTGCTCACTGCTTCCTGCTATACTATACCCATGCACTCCATCACTGATGTAGAAATACAAGCACTAACTCTTCGTGCAGAAGACATACGCGAAAGTATAATTAAAATGTTGCTTGAAGCAAAAAGTGGACACACCGCTGGCTCCCTTGATATGGCAGATATTTTTACATGTTTATATTTTAGATTATTAAATCACAACCCAGAGCATCCAGCTTGGAAAGAAAGAGACAGAGTAGTTCTTTCAAATGGTCATATTGCACCAGTTCTTTACGCAACTCTTGCTCATGCTGGATATTTTTCTGTGTCTGAACTTAAAACACTTCGTCGTTTTGGTTCACGTCTGCAGGGTCATCCGCATCGTGAATCACTTCCCGGAATTGAGACAACATCTGGTCCACTTGGTTGTGGGCTATCTCAAGCAATTGGTATGGCTCTTGCAGATAGAATTGATAATCATAAACCAGAGCGATATATTTATTGTTTAATGGGGGATGGAGAAATGAATGAAGGACAAGTCTGGGAATCACTTCTTCATCTTGGTAAATTTAAATTAAATAATATTATAACTATAATTGATAGAAATACTATACAAATTGATGGTTATACAGAAACAGTTTTGCCTTTAGAATCTTTAAAAGATAAAATTGAAAGTTTTAATTTACATGCTATAGAAATAAACGGTCATGATTTTCGTGATATTGTTCATGCTGTCGGAATGGCAAAAAGTTCGCTTGATAAGCCGACTGTAATAATCGCCCACACTATTCCCGGGAAAGGGATTTCTTCAATCGAAGGGGATTATAGATGGCATGGAAAAACTCCAGATGAAGCATTAGCAAAAGTAGCCTTAAAAGAGATACGAACTTTGCGAGGGAAAATAACTCATGGCGAAGCATAAATATGAAATTAATAAAAACATCCCATCTACTTTGTTACGGAGCCTCTCTCGCTCGTCAACGTACTATTAAGTACGCCTCCTCGCTCGTTTCTCCGTGCCTCGTATCTGGAACATTTTTATCAATTTCATTTTGTAATTTATTTTTATTAAAAAACTATAAACTATTTTTATGTTAAGAGAGACTTTATTTACAATCAAAGAAGAAGAGAAAGCTACCCGCGAAGGTTTCGGAGAGGGTTTACTTTCTCTTGGAGAAATAGATGCACGCGTTGTAGCACTTTGTGCTGACTTAACAGACAGTGTGAAGATGAATTTATTTAAAGATAAATATCCTTTGCGATTTTTTGAAATGGGAATTACCGAGCAGGCGATGTCAGGAGTGGCGAGCGGACTTGCAAGTATGGGGAAAATTCCTTTTATGGCGAGCTATGCAATGTTTTCTCCGGGAAGAAATTGGGAACAAATTCGTACGACAATTGCTTATAATAATGTGCCAGTAAAAATAATTGGGGCTCATTCTGGAATTTCTGTTGGACCAGATGGGGCGACTCATCAAGCGTTAGAAGATATTGCCCTTATGAGATTAATTCCAAATATGGAAGTATATGTACCATGTGATGCAGTTGAGGCCAGAGAAATTACAAAATATATTGCAACAACAAATAAGCCAGCATATTTAAGACTCACTCGTGAGAATACACCGATACTTCTCCCAGAGGATTATAATTTTTCACCAAAGAAAGCGTACATAATGTATGTTCCAAAAAGAAAAGAAGGGGAGTTTGGAATATCTATCGGGATAGTTGCTGCTGGCCCTATTATTTATGAAGCGATAAAAGCAGCGAAAGAATTAGAAAAAGAAGGAATAGGTGTAACAGTTGTAAATATGCCACAAATTAAACCATTAGATACTACTTTTCTTTTGAGATTTGCACGTGGTGTAAAAGCAATTGTAACTGTAGAAGAACATCAATCAAGTGGTGGGTTAGGAAGTGCAGTAACTGATTATCTTGCTGAGCATAATCCCATGAAAGTTATTCGTATCGGAGTGGATGATAGATTTGGACAAAGTGGAAAAATGCAAGAACTTTATGACGAGTATGGATTATCTGCAAAACATATTGTGGAGAAGATCAAAGGGGTCGCGTAATACAGTTAGGTGTTAGAAGTTAGGGGTTAGGAGTAAAATAGTTTCAAGTTTCCAGTTTTTAGTTTCAAGAAAACACAAATTCATATTTACTGTAATCTATTACAAGATTTGACAGCATGTATTACATTGTATTACAATGTAATACATGAGAGAAATAATAACAATTTCGTTACCAAAAAGTTTAAGTTTAGATATAAGTAGGGCCGTAAAAGAAAATTCATATGCTTCAAAAAGTGAGTTTTTTAGAGAGCTTGTTCGTGAGTGGAAAGACCGACAACTTATTAAGAATTTAAAATATAGTCAATTAGAAATAGCTAAAGGAAAGGGTAAAAAATTAAAGTCATTGAAAGATTTGAGGTAAATTATTTTTTATGGAAATATTTTATTCTCCATCTTTTGCTAGATCTTATAAAAAATTACCAGATATTATAAAAGATAAGGCTGAAAAAAGGGAAAAGATTTTTAGAAAAGACTGGAAGGATGCAAGACTGAAGACGCATAAATTAAATGGAAAGTTCTCGGAGTTTTTGGCGTTTTCAATTGATAATTCTTATAGAATAATTTTTGATTTTGACGAAAATAAAAATGTTATCTTTCATGGCATTGGTGACCATGATATTTATAGGTAAATAGTTAGGGAATTAATGCAAAAACAAGTTTACGTTTTTTGTATCCACTTTATGAACTTTATAGACTTTACGGACTTTATGGACTACTCCAGTATTTTTAATTTGTAATCCTCCGGGGCTTTCTTTAATAATTCTTCAATTTCGGATTCTAATAAAAGTCCTTCTTGGGCGCCGATATGTTGTACAACATTCATACTGTTAACTGGTGCGCGACGAATTGCATAAGCTGGGTCATAACCTTTTGCGAGATAGGCGATGAATGTTGAAAAGAAAGCATCTCCAGCACCGGTACGTTCAAGAGGTGGAGCAATGTCTGGGAAAATTGGCATATTGAAATACGTATTTTCATATTTCATATAAGCACCAATATGTCCATCTGTTATTATTACAATTTTTGGACCGAGAGCTTCTAATCCATCAAGTAATATTTTTATATCATGCTCATCTGGAGTTTTTAATACTTCCTGAGATTCTTCTTTATTCATACAAATTACCTCTATGTGTTTATATAAATCAATTAATTCATCATGAATTTTTAATTGGAAAGTTCCAGGTTGAAATGCGAGTTTTACATCAGGATGTTTTTCTATGTAATCTGTAATTTCATCATGAAATTCTTCAGTGTGGGCGCCAAGTGAAGAAAGATATATCCATTTTGGGGGAGTGAGGTTATCTGGTAATTTTTCAAAAAAGTCTGAATGCTTTATAAGTATTGTGCGGTCATCCCCATACCACAAAACATAATGATAATTTGTTTGTTTACCATCTTCTTGTGTAATAAATTTTGTATCTACTCCTTCCTCTTTTAATCTAGCTAAACACTCTTCGCCATGCTCATCTTTTCCTAAAAATGCAATTAAAGCTGATGATAATCCTAAACGTGAAGCGGAGACTGCAGCGTTCGCACTGTTACCAACTGCGGGTATTGGAGTTGCAGAAATATAAGGAACTTTTGTTCCATAAGGCAAACATAATTCAGCACCTGTTGCTGTTTCTTGTACATGACCAATGTCGAGCTTTATAAAAACATCTACAACAGTATCTCCAATTGCTATTATGTCATAAGACTTTTCCATACACTTATGGTATCACAACTATGTTTTTTATTGTTGTGCAGAACTAGTAAAAAGTTCTGATACAAGGCGTGCGAGTAAGAAAACATGAGACGTACAAATAGTACGGTGAGTGTTTTCGAACGAGGCACAACGAAGTATCGGAGCTTTTTAATAGTTCTGATATACTTTGTTGATATGAAATCATTGGTCCCCCAATCCGAAGTTTATTTTGAAATGATACATGAGTATAAACAGGCAGGTAAAGCTATTGCGCATTTTAATATTTCAAATCTTGACCAAGCACGCGCAATTGTTGAAGTGGCAGAAGAATTAGGCCAGCCTGTAATTATTGGAGCCAGTGAAGGTGAGCGAGCTTATATGGGGGTGGAGATGATAAGAAAAATCGTTGATGAATTAAATGAAGAATATAATGTTGCTGTTTTTCTAAATGCCGACCATACGTATTCTTTTAATAAAGTTGTTGAAGTTGTGGAAGCTGGATATGATAGCGTGATTGTTGATGGTGCAAAACTGCCTTATGAAGAAAATGTCGCATTAGTAAAAAAGTGTGTGGATTATGTGAGAAATTATGAAGCAAAAACTGGTAGACGTGTTTTAGTAGAAGCGGAGCTTGGATATATTGGACAGTCATCATCACTTAATGAAGCACTGCCTGAAGGAGTGAGTGAAGAAAATTTAACAACAAAAGAACAGGCAAAAGATTTTATTTTAAGAACAGGCATTGATATGTTTGCACCAGCTATTGGGAACGTTCACGGCATGTTAATCAATGCTGTAGAGCCAGCGCTTCATATTGATAGATTACAAGAAATCACTCGCGCTGTTGATGTACCTTTAGTTCTTCATGGAGCTAGCGGAAATACTGATGAAGATTTAATTAAAGCAATTGATGCTGGAATTGCAATTGTTCATATCAATACAGAAATTCGTAAAGCTTTCCGTGATGGCGAAAAAGAATATATGGATGAAAATCCAAATGAAGTTGCGCCGTACAAGTTTGGTAAAATGGGGCAGGAGGAAATGAAAAAAGTCGTAAAGGCGAAGATGGAGCTTTATATGAAATAAAATATGTACTATTATGTAATTTCGGTGTCAATTTTATTAATAGTGGCGTTATTTCTAGAGATTAAATTTCACGAACATTTATTTAATTTTTGGAAAGAGAGATTAGTTTGGTGCTTGATAATGTTAAGTATTGGTATTTCTTGGGATTATTATGCCATACCACGTGAACACTGGATTTTTCCAGGGTGGGGTATTTTGGGTATAAAATTATTTGGTTTTATTCCTGTAGAAGAGTTATTATGGTTTCTAATAGTCCCATATTTTTGGATTACCGTGTATCATACCATTCATATTTTAAATGATAGAAAATAATATGTACGAAATTTATATTCTTATTTTTATATTTATTTTTTCAGCAATTCTTAAAAGTGTTTATAATGAGATTTTATATCATTCTAGAAAAGAGCGTTTAATAATAAACATTGTAGTATTTTTTACGATGATGTCCTGGGAGTTTTTATCACATACCCTTAATGTTTGGTTATTCCCTGGTCCAGGGTTATTGGGTATTAATATTTTTGGGTTACCAATCGAGTTATACATTGGTTACATAGTTTTACCAGATTTTGTTTTTACTGCTTATGAATTAATAAGGAATAAATTAGGGAAAAGTTATAAAAAATAAAAATTATGTGGTACTGGTATATTATAGCTATGGCAATTGTCGACACCATCTACATTTCTGTAGCTAAGTATTGGAGTTTGCATACTGAGAAATGGTATCTTCCTTTATTTGGGTTTATTGCGTTATTACTTACAAATATTTTCTTTTTGTTTGGACTTACAGAAGGTTCTGGGCTAGCTCGAGGAACTATTTGGTTTAGTGTTTTGTCTTCTATCTTTGCGGTTATCATTGCTCTCTATTTTTTTAATGAACATCTGACAACTACACAGTGGATAGGATTAGTTTTGGGTTTGCTTGCTGTAATTTTAATGAAATAATAATCACCGAGCCACTATTTGGCGTACTCCTCGTTGTTTTGCAAATAAATGCCATTGTTGTCTTTTGTAACTCATGCTAGTCTATATATATGAAACAATTAAGTACAGTTGCTATACAAATAACTAAAGAGAAAAAAGGGTATTCTGCAGTTGCTGTGGGACTGCCAGGAGTTTGTGCTACAGAAGCAGATACATATGAAGGTGTCATTAAAAAGACGAGAGAAGCCGTTCTTCTTCATGTAGAAGGCATAACTTCTATAAAAAAATCTTTTGAGACATCCGTTGTATTGCTTCCTTTATATGCCTAATATTCCAACATATAGACAGTTAGACAGAATTCTTAAAAATCTTGGATATATCATTGTTCGAACAAAGGGAAGTCATGTTCAGTATAAGAAAGATATTTCGTTAATTACTGTTCCAAAACATGCGAATAAGGAAGTGAGTCAAACAGTGTTTAAAGCAATTCTCAATGAGTTAGGAATAGATAAAAAAGAATTTTGGAAAATATGGTCTTTATAAATATAGTTTTAGAATAATATAAAATTATGCAAATAATAACTCTCTACGTTACTCATAAAAATAAAGGTTCCTCGCAGCAAGCAGGCGGGGTATTAGGGGAACTTGCTTCGCTCGTAATACCGCGTAGCAAGCTACGCGGTATTTGAACCTTTTTATGTCGTCGCTCGGACGAAGTATAAAAGATTACTTTTCTACTCCGCTCCTCGCTAGACAAAATAAAGAAGAAGCAGACAAAGTGGTTAATCATCTTTTAGAAAAAAGATTAATTGCTTGTGCTAATTTTTCTACAATTGAAAGTAGATATTGGTGGAAAGGTGGAATTGAAAATGGAGAAGAAATTGTTACACTCTTAAAAACAAAGAAAGAAAATTTTGAACTTGTACGAGATGAGATTTTAAAAATACACCCATACGAAATACCTTGCATATTAAAGTTGGACGCAGAAGTAAACGAGTCCTATGGAAAATGGATTCTCAATGAAACAACTCCTAACCCCTAACTACCAACTTCTAACTATTTTAGCTAATCAATTTTGCGATATATTCTCCTAAATAATATGCAATACCTGCTGAGATGGAGCAGATTATTATAGATTGCACAACAGTACGGTAAATATTTCTTCCTAAGATTTTTCCTCTTAAATATCCAATATAAGTAAAACCAACTAAAGTAAGTATGGTGGATAATATAAACATCGAAAGTGGTAATGTGGCATCTGCTGGCAATGTGTAATAGGCATATAAAGACGGAGCAAGTGGGAAACAGCCGATTAATATAAAAGAGATAAAGGTAACAATAGCACTAGTCTCCTCCTCTTTAAATGTAACGTTTACTTTAGAGTCCTCTGATAAATAGTCTGCTGTTGCCATAGAAAATGCATCTGCTACCACATTTGATACTCCAATAGCAATTAGCATTTTAATTGATAATCCAGCCCCATAAGCTCCTGCCATAAGAGTAAAATATGATACAGCGCCATCTGACCCACCATAAACGATACTTGATAGATATTTTTTTATAGTTCCTTTCATATTATTTAGTATATACTAGAGTATCTACAATGTCCTTAACTAAAGTGGGCAGTAAGCAGTAAATACAAACACAGACACTGGGCCCGCCAGCCGGCGGAGTCATCATGATGACAACAAAATATTGAGTTTAATAATTTAAAGTATACTAGCTAACTATTAACCAGTAACTATCAACTACCTATGACTCACGATTATAATCAAGAAGCATTAGATTTACATAAATTGCATCACGGAAAGATTGAGCTTAATACGAAAGTTCCTATGAATGATAGAGATGATTTATCTCGGGCTTATACTCCTGGGGTTGCCGAGGTATGTAAAGAAATTGCACGCGACCCATCTCTTGCACGCGAATATACGCTAAAGAGAAATACAGTTGCAATCATTTCTGACGGCTCAGCTATTTTAGGACTTGGTAATTTAGGAGCACTCGCTGCTATACCAGTCATGGAAGGTAAGGCTGCGATTTTAAAAAGTTTTGCGGGAGTGGATGCATTTCCTATTTGTTTAGAGACACAAGATACAGAAGAAATTATAAAAGCTGTAAAACAACTTGCACCAGTTTTTGGTGCTGTTAATTTAGAAGATATTTCTGCTCCTCGATGTTTTGAAATTGAAGAAAGACTACGAGCCGAATTAAATATTCCTGTAATGCATGATGATCAGTGGGGGACAGCGACAGTTGTATTGGGAGGAATTATAAATGCACTTAAAGTTACAAATAGAGGAGAAGGGAAAGATGTAAAAATTGTAGTTAATGGTGTGGGGTCAGCCGGGGTAGCAATTTCTCGAATTTTACTTTCATATGGATTTACAAATATTTTATTCTGCGATAGTAAAGGAATAATTCATGAGGGACGTGAGGAATTAACAAAAGAAAAATTAGAATTAATTTCAAAAAGTAAATTAAAAGGCTTTGAAGGAAGTCTGGCGGATGCCGTAAAGGAAGCTGACGTTTTTGTTGGTGTTTCAAAAGCAGGTGCGCTTACAAAAGAAATGGCACAGTCAATGAATAAAGATTCTATTGTTTTTGCACTTGCAAATCCAATTCCAGAAATTATGCCAGATGTCGCCAAAGAGGCAGGGGTTGCAGTTATAGCTACAGGAAGAAGTGATTTTCCAAATCAATTAAATAACTCACTTATTTTCCCAGGATTATTTAAAGGAGTATTGGATGGAAATATAAAACAATTTGATATTACAATGTTTACAAGAGCAGCTCTCACACTTGCAGGACATGTAAAAAATCCAAACACAGAAATGATATTACCAACAATGTTTGATAAGGAGTTAGTTGAAGTTATTGCGAACACTGTCATATAATAATATTTTGAATTACGAAACATGAGTCTGTGTCATTCCAAACTTGATTTGGAATCCAGTGTCTTTTTAATTAAAGCAGGTAGTAAGTAGTGAGCAGTAATACAGACATTGGATCCTGATTTTCATCAGGATGACACCACAATAGATAGTAAAAAACGCATCCGGTTATTAGGGCGGTTGCGTTTTATTTGTTGGTCTCAAACTTTCTTCCATACTTCGCGAGCTCTTGCTCGAAAGCATGGCGAATTTTTTTGACGAGAATTCGCTCTTTGTCGCGAGCATCTTCGCTTTTGAAAGCTCTGATCTCAAGGTCAGCCAAAAGCCAGTTAACAATTGGGACAAACTCCCGCACTGTTTCATCGAGCTTGCGTTTAATACGCATCTCCCGTGTCTCTTTACCTTTGGCTTTCATTTTTCCAAAAGTAGAGACATTATCGAGACGCTCGTAGCTTTTAGCTTTTAACGTTTTGTGGTCGCGACAACAACGTAAACTAGACCAATAGACTACATGCGAATTAGTAGTATGGTCTTTTTTTGTCATCCAAGAAGTACGACAAGCCGTAGCCGTTCCAACATGAGTTTCAAGTTCTAACACCGTCATGGGTTTGCCAAGGCTCTTGCTAGACTCTAACACATCGTGTGAGAGTATTGCTGCGAGGACTTCAGGGTCCCATTCTCCCATGTCATAAGCAATGAATAATGACCTCACTGGATGATCCCGATACGGCTTACCGTCATCACGAGTTTCTCCATCATGGGTTACATCCATTATTACAAAAGAGTTTTTTACTAAGTCCATTCCTTGAGGTGGTATACCTTTTTGGATATGAACACGAACCGTTTTCCAATTCATAGTTTTCTCCAAAAGAAGATTTACAAAATCAAGGCTTTTACCTTGGACGTCTAGACCAAATTTGTTGTATTTTAAAGATCTAGTTGCCCCAATACTATATGTTTTAATTATGTTTGTCTAATGTGTGTTTGGCTGGTAGTATAGGTCTATGTCATTTTCTTTTGAAATAATTAAAAAATCAGATGAAGCAAAACTTGCAAGAGCAGGTATTATTCATACTCCACATGGTGATATAAAAACGCCTGCTTTTATTACTGTAGGAACAAAGGCAACAGTGAAATCTTTAACACCTGAGCAGGTTAGAGATTATGTTGGAGCAGAAGCTGTGCTGGCAAATACATATCATTTATATCTTCAACCAGGGGATGAAATTGTGGCGAAGCATGGTGGCTTTGCAAAGATGATGAATTGGGTCCATAAAACGAATAACGAAGAACGAATAACGAAGAACGTGAGCCCCATGCCGACATTTTCTGATTCGGGAGGGTTTCAAGTTTTTTCTTTAGGGCAGGCACTTGGTCATGGTGTAAGTAAAATTGCGACAAGTGAAGAAATAAGTAAAAGAGAAAGTGAAAGTAATGCACGTGAAGAAACGCATGAAAAATTAGCAAAAATAGATGATGATGGTGTTACTTTTAAATCAGTGATTGATGGCTCTACGCATAGATTTACTCCAGAAATAAGTATGAATATACAACACAATTTAGGTGCTGATATATTTTTTGCATTTGATGAATGTACGTCTCCACTTGCACCAATTGCTTATCAACGTGAAGCAATTGCGCGTACTCACGCCTGGGCAAAAAGAAGTTTGGATGAACATAAAAGATTGGGAGTATCAAAAGCAACAGGGGAAATGCAAGCGTTGTTTGGTGTTGTTCAGGGTGGTGCTTATGAAGAATTGAGAAAAGAATCAGCAACAGTATTAGGTGCTATGGACTTTGATGGCTATGGAATTGGTGGAAGTTTTACAAAAGAAGATATGGGTACGGCGGTAAAATGGGTAAATGAAATATTGCCAGAGGGGAAGCCGAGACATTTATTGGGAATAGGTGAGCCGATGGATATTTTGATGGGAATAGAAAATGGAATAGATACTTTTGATTGTGTTGCTCCGACTCGTATTGCCAGAAATGGTGCGATTTATACAAAAGATGGTCGTATAAATATTACAAATGCAATTTATAAAAATGATATGTCATCTATGAGTGATGATGAGTCATGGTATACACATCAATTTACAAAAAGTTATTTGAATCATTTGTTTAAAGCAGATGAGATGCTCGCCGCAACACTCGCATCAATTCATAATTTAAAATTCTTAACTACTCTTTGTGAAGAAGCCCGTGAGGCAATAATTGCAGGAAACTTTTTAGAATTTAAAGAAGAGTTTATTAAGAGATACTATAAAAATTATACTAAATCAAATTAAGTCTTTCTCATTTGAATGTGTCATTCCGGCCTCCGAGCCGGAATCCAGGTTCGCACACTGGATCCTCGATCGAGTCGAGGATGATAAATAAGGAAGATATTAATTAAGGATGGTATTATTTTTTTGGATGAAAAAACCGCACGGTTGTCAGGCGTGCGGTGTTTTTTGCTGAGGACGGGACTCAAGGGATATTTGGCTTTTACTGCATCACTGGAATGAAAGCAAAAAGTTGCTTTTCTGGTAAAAGATATTTCCAGTTTAATAAATCTCGGCCGGTGGCTTTGAAGTCTCGCGTTATGACCTGCCCAGTGTTTGAATCAAGCCCAACCACTAGGTGTTTTCCACAGAGATTGAAACACGAAATCTGATGGCCACAGATTGGATCGATGGCCACCTTGTAAGGTGGTTCAAAGAAATTGGTGATTAGCCTTGGACTTGGATCAGTTTCATTCGTCGCAATAAAGACCTTTTGTTTTTTCACCATAGCCATAAGTATCAGCATGGTCTCTTGTGGTTTGGCTTTGCGGTGTGTTTTTGATAAGGACATGATTTACCTTTCAGTTTTTTCATCTTTGTCTGGGGTAGTTAATGACCGAAAAATTCGGTACCCATTACATAATTCCACAGTTCGCGGCAGAAATAAAACAATCTGCCAACGATTATCGCAGTGATGGCCACCCCAACAAAAGGTAGGAAGTACTTCCAGTTTATTTGCGGGAAAAAATTGTCGATAATTCCCCAAAGGAAAAATCCGACTATGGCCAAAATGATGACAACCACCACGGTTAGAAAAACCTTCTCATGGGTTTCTAGACTGCTAAAAATACCCAGCCCTCTATTTTCCTCTTGAACCGCTGTCGCGAGAACGAGACATACGGTTGCTAAAGCAAATGGCAATGAAGACAATGCCTCGTTACCATTGATCAGCCACTCATACAGGCCTTGCAGTACTAACGCCACACCGAGTGTATTGAAAAGAAATCTTTTCATTTTCGAAAATCTCCAGTTAATTGTGGGCCGTTTCTATTTAAGGAACGGTGCTGGGTTTTATGCTATAATCATAAGTCAACTATGTCAAGCGAAACAAAAAATACTAAAAATGAAAACAAAGACCAGAAGGAAATGGTGGGTGTCTTTAACCTGAAAGGATTTGTACCAGCCGGCGACCAACCAAAGGCTATCGCACAATTGGTTGATGGTCTTAAAAAAGGTATGTCTCGTCAGACATTACTTGGTGCAACTGGTACTGGTAAAACTTTTACTATTGCAAATGTAATACAGCAAATACAAAAACCAACACTTGTTATCGCTCATAATAAAACTCTCGCTGCTCAACTTGCTCAAGAATTCCGTACATTTTTCCCCGATGCTGCGGTTCACTATTTCGTATCTTATTATGACTATTATCAACCAGAGGCTTATATGCCGGTGACTGATACTTATATAGAAAAAGATGCACAGATAAATGAAGAGATTGATAGACTTCGCCACGCCTCCACTCAGGCATTACTTACTAGAAAAGATGTAATTATTGTTGCGTCGGTTTCTTGTATTTACGGTTTAGGCTCACCGAAAGATTATGAAAGAGAAAATATAAAGTTATCAGTGGGGGATAATTTTTCAAAAGTTGAACTGATGAAAAGATTTGTGGGCATACAATATGAAAGAACAAACGCTGACCTTTCCCCAGGAACATTTCGAGCGCTTGGAAATAGAATAGATATAATGCCGATATCAGAAACAATAATGCTTCAATTGGAAATTGCTGGTGGGAAAATTTCTCATATGCAAATCGTTGATCCAGTTTCTATGAGGCTTTTAAAAGTCGTAGATAATTATTTTATTTTTCCAGCAAAGCATTTTATTTCAGATGTTGAGACTCGCGAGCGTGCAGTGAAGACCATCGAAGCAGAATTAAAATCACGCCTTGCAGAATTTGATAAAGAAGGAAAAATTTTGGAAGCCGAGAGAATTAAGCGTCGCACTCGCTATGATGTTGCTATGATTAAGGAAGTTGGATTTTGTCAGGGAATAGAAAATTATTCACGTCATCTTTCCGGCAAAGAGCCAGGAGTTGCACCGGACACATTACTTGAGTATTTCCCACATCTGCTAAAGCAGCGCAGACCACGCAGACTTGACGCAGAAGGTCGCAGAAAAAATACAGAAATAAATGCTGGAGAAAATACAGAATCGATACCAGAGTTTTTGACGATAATTGATGAGTCTCACGTAACTCTTCCACAATTGCATGGCATGTATGCAGGGGACCAGTCTCGTAAAAATACTCTTGTTGAATATGGTTTTAGATTACCAAGTGCAAAGGATAATCGTCCACTTAAATATGATGAATTTGAAAAACGAGTAGCCCAAGTGATTTATGTTTCTGCGACACCTAGCACATTTGAGCGAACAGAATCTGATCAAATAGTTGAGCAAATTATTCGACCAACAGGATTGCTTGACCCAGTACTTGAATTGAGAAAAGTCGGAGCAAGTGGTGCGTATAAAGGCCAAGTACATGATTTCATTGAAGAAGTTATTAAAGATGTAAAAAAAGGGGGAAGAGTTCTTGTAACGACGCTTACAAAAAAGATGGCAGAGAGTTTGTCAGAATATTTGAAAGAGCAGGGAGTAAAAGCAGAATATGTTCACAGTGATATAAAAACAATGGAGCGTATTACTATTCTTACAAGTTTCCGTCGTGGAACTTTTGATTGTCTTGTTGGTGTGAACTTGCTTCGAGAGGGATTGGATTTACCTGAAGTAACATTGATTGGAATTATGGATGCCGATAAAGAGGGATTTCTTCGTTCAGAAACTTCGCTCATACAAACAATTGGTCGTGCCGCACGTAACTCAAATGGCCGAGTTATTTTGTATGCAGATGTTATGACTGGTTCTATGGAGCGTGCTATTGCAGAAACAAATCGTCGTCGAAAAATTCAAGAAGATTATAATAAAAAGCATGGCATTACGCCAACAACAATACAAAAGAATATAAAAGATATTACAGAGGAAATGCAAAGTGATCATGCGAAAGCCGTGAATGAAGAATTACGTATTGATAAAAAATTATTCGCAAAAAATCCAGAGAAATTAATTAAACTAAAAGAGAAGGCGATGAAAGAAGCTGTGAAGATTTTGGATTTCGAGACAGCGGCTATCTTGCGCGACGAACTCGAAGTTCTTAAATCAAAAATATAGCCCTACCTGCTTTGTTATGATAACTTTTTATTCCTGCAAAGTACTACTCGTACATTTTAGTCATAAAAAGTCATCACGCCTCGCATCTAAGGCTATATTTTGATTTAAGTTGATTAAAATTTAATCAGAAGTAAGATATAAGATACGAGAAGCAGGAGAGTGAGTCCTACAAAATATAGAAATTTTGTCATTCTCGCGAAGGCGGGAATCCATGGTTATTTACGAAGGCCTTGCCTTCGTAAGTTGACAAGTGATACACTTTTGATACACTAATATATATGACAACATTAAAACGAAGACTAAATATAACAATGACTCCGGAAGTTGAGAAACTGGTGTCTCATATGGCAAAAAGAGACAATGTCCCACAAGCCACAAAGATAAGTCAATTACTTAGAATATCTCTTATGTTAGAAGAGGATAGAGCTTTTAGTATTCTTGGAGACCAAAGATTTAATGAAAAGACTAAGAAGCTTTCTCATAAAGAAGTTTGGGGGTAAAAATATAATAGAGCTATGTTTGAGATAACATATCACAAAAAAATACTAGAAGACCTTGCTAGTATTTCTAGTTCTCATAAAAATATTATACGAAAATCGATTGAGGAAAAATTACGAACACAACCAGAATTTTTTGGGAAACCACTTCAATTTTCTTTATTTGGATTAAGAAGTATGCGGGTTGGAGATTATCGTGTTATTTTCCAATTAAAAAAGAAAGAGGTATATATTGTTTTGATTGCACATAGGTCAGTGGTTTATAAAATTGTAAATACAAGAATGTAGTTTTTTGCTCTTATATAAATTACTACTCAGTATTTGTATTTGTTTGAAAACCTGCCTCGGCCGGCCGGCGGGTTGAAAAACCAAAATTGAAAATTAGTAATTAATTTGTACTCAAATTTTACTCTTTACATATCATAAATATGTGTTTTTGCATGTTTTTAATACGGGCGTATACTGAGCGCATATGAAAACATATATAGCGATATTGATAGGAATTGTTGTCCTTACTGGTGTAACTTTTGGTGGTTATAAAATTATAAAAAATAAGAGAGTAGTAAAAGTAGTTTCAGCAGAAAATGTAATTCGCATGAAGGAAGTTACCGGTCAGGTGATGCGTGAGTTCGAAGGTCAAAATGTTGTTGACTACAGTTTTCAAATTCCAGAGACGGCAACTTCCACTCTTGACATGGACAATGCTTTAATTAAAATTACAGATAATAATAATCCATACGCAACTATTTATATAAGCTATGAAGGCGCACGTGGTTTTGCACCAGTTGATTATATTGGTCAAGTTGTGGCACCTCACGTTTCAGTTATTGATATGGGGGATATAAAAAAAATAGGGGATCATGATTGGCAGACGGCTGAAACCGAAGGTAGTGAATGGCATGTGGCAGGAGCTGCGAACGACCAATGGCTTATCATTGTAGAAAATAAAAAAGCAGTTAGTGATACTGTGGTAAAAACTTTAGAGAGTTTTAAAGCAAAGTAAAATACAAGAAGCAAGGAGAAAGGAGTACGGAGTATGTAATACAGGACGGCCACTTTGTGGCTGTCCTGTATTCGTATTCAACTAATTACTAATAACCAATAACTAATAACTCCAATTATGGTCTCTCCTGAATTAGCACTCTAATTGCACACCTTCCAAAAAACTTCTTTTGGGCTACGATAACCCAATCTCTTTCTAGGTCTTTCATTTAATTTCTTTACGACATGATCGAGCTCTTGTTTTGTAATCAAATTAAAGTCATATCCTTTTGGAAAGTACTGCCTAAGTAGTCCATTAGTGTTTTCATTAGTACCACGTTCCCAGGAGTGATACGGGTATGCAAAATATATAATCATACCAGTTTTCTCTTCAATACTTTCCCAGTCTGAAAACTCAGTACCATTATCAAATGTAATAGTCTTTCTCTTCTTTGTGGGTAAAGATAAAAATTTCTTAATAGTAAGTCTCGCAAGAAGTTCAGCATTCGTCTTAGGAAGAAGAAAAGCAATAAGGTACCCAGTCCTTCTATCTACATATGTCACAATTCGTACTCTTTTGTCTTTGCCAAGTACTGTATCTCCTTCCCAGTCTCCAATTCTACCTCTCCTATTAATAATATTAGAACGTTCATCAATACGTCTTTTCTTCTTTATTTCTCGTTCTTTTTCTTTAATCTTTGTTCCTCGCTTTCTTCTGTACTTACCTTTCTGTGATCTAAGATATTGTTTTAAATGTGGAGCTCTCTCATCAATATATCTGTATATGGTACTTGAAGCTATATGCTTTCCTTTTCTCTCTAGCGACCCTGATATTTGTTCTGGCGACAAATGTTCTTTTAGTAGGGCGATAACGGAACGTAAAAGGGCACCACTTACAATTCTAATGCTTTCCATGGCTAGGATACGTTTTTGATGTTTCTTACGTCTAACTTCTTTTACATCGTAATTATCCCTGCCCCCATGTTCTCTAACATGTCTACTAACAGAACTCGCATGTTTATTAATAGTTCTCGCAATCTCAGAATATGAGTATCCAGCACGTAACATCTTTGCTATACAAGCATAATCTTCTTTTCCTATTTGTGTATGTGACATATACCATGAACTATATGACAAAAACACCTGTGCAATTAGCCTGCGAACCTTTGTGCGATTAGGGCGAGAATTCAGGTGA
>Ga0208375_1001410_pt1 | contig 27121 bp, 34 predicted proteins | sample RifOxyD1_FD_184038 | JGI IMG/M metagenome (GOLD analysis project Ga0208375, IMG submission 184038) | Soil microbial communities from Rifle, Colorado - Rifle Oxygen_injection D1 (SPAdes) | ecosystem: Environmental > Terrestrial > Deep subsurface > Rock core/Sediment | place: Rifle, Colorado...
CTTGAGTCCGGCATTCGCCTTGAACAAAACGCTTCATCTAAATACCCCAAAACGCGATGAGGAATTATCCAATTTTTGAGTGCGTTTTTGCACAGTCTGGGCTAATATCGGACATTGAACCGCTCTACAGACCAGAACGGCCGCTTCCACCTTTGCGACTGTGTGCTCCTGACATCCTGAGGTGTACACCCATGACGTGAACCGGACTTTGCCCTTGTTTCATAGCGTGAATTACAATCCGCTAATCTTGTTAGCCTAGAGGCTGTGTTCGTCCCCCCTTATGGAATGTTATCGATGTAGCCTGGCGCCGGCTTCTGTTCAAGCCCGCGCCAGTTTGTTGTTTTCAGCCACCGCCCTCACTCGAATCCACCCTCGGCCCGCACGCACCGTCAATGCGGGTGATCCCGGCCAATACGCTGGACGGTTCTTCGCTACCCGCGGCATTTTTACCCGGAGCCTTTCATGGAATTCCTGATGGATCCATCCATATGGATCGGCTTGCTCACGCTGGTCGTACTGGAAATCGTGCTGGGCATCGACAACCTCGTGTTCATCGCGATCCTGGCGGACAAGCTGCCGCCGCACCAGCGTGATCGGGCACGACTGATCGGGCTGTCGCTCGCACTGTTGATGCGACTGGGGCTTCTGGCCGCCATGTCCTGGCTAGTCACGCTGACCGAACCGCTGTTCTCGATCGCCCAGCTCAGTTTCTCCGGGCGTGACCTGATTCTTCTGGTCGGCGGCCTGTTTTTGGTGTTCAAGGCCACGATGGAACTGCACGAGCGTCTCGAAGGGAGCCTGCATCAGGACGGCCCCAAGTCCGCCTACGCCAGTTTCTGGATGGTGGTTGCCCAAATCATTGTCCTCGATGCGGTCTTCTCGCTGGATGCGGTCATTACGGCAGTGGGCATGGTGGAGCAGCTGGGCGTCATGATGGCGGCCGTTGTGATTGCCATGGGCGTCATGATCATCGCTTCCAAGCCGCTGACCCGGTTTGTCAATGCGCACCCCACCATTGTTATCCTGTGCCTGAGCTTTCTGCTGATGATCGGCTTCAGTCTTGTGGCTGAGGGTTTTGGGTTCCATATTCCCAAGGAGTATCTCTACGCAGCCATTGGCTTCTCCATCCTGATCGAAACCTTCAATCAGGTTTCATGGCGAAACCTCGCCAAGAACGAGTCGCGGTTGCCGTTGCGGGAGCGGACTGCGGACGCCATTTTGGGTTTGATGGGTGGGCGCAGGATGGCCAGCGCAGCAGAGAAGTCGGCAGACATTGAAGACGGCATTCCTCCTGCGGCATTTGGCGAGGAAGAACGCTTCATGATTTCTGGAGTGCTTACCCTGGCCGACCGCTCCATTCGGACGATCATGACGCCGCGTGGGGACATCTCATGGGTTGATTGCGACAGCAACGAAGCTGAAATCCGCGCGCAGTTACTGGGCACTCCGCACAGCATTTTCCCGGTATGCCGTGGATCGCTGGACGATGTCGTGGGAGTTGTCCGGGCCAAGGACCTGTTCACAGCGCTGGACAGTGGACAAGACCTGGCCGCCTGCGCAGCGCTGTATCCGCCCATCGTGGTGCCGGACCGGATCGATGTGATCAAGATTCTGGCCGTGTTGCGCAAGGCAAAAGGCAGACTTGTGCTGGTAGTCGATGAGTATGGGACGGTCCAGGGGCTGGTGACACCGCTCGACATCCTGGAAGCGATCGCCGGTGAATTTCCCGATGCTGACGAAACGCCAGACGTTGTCCGTGAAGGGGATGAGTGGCGTGTAAAAGGTACAGCGGACCTGCACCAGCTGGAACAGTCGCTGGGCGACGTCACACTGGTCAGCCCGGACGATGAGTACGTGACTTTGGCAGGCCTGTTGCTGGCCCAGCACGAGCGTATGCCCACCGTCGGCGAGTCCTACCAGTTTGGCGATTTCCGCTTCGATGTCCTGGAAATATCTAATCGTCGCGTCGAACTGGTCCGCATCTCCCGAGCCCTGAGCGAGCCAGAGCAGGAATAGGCAGGTGCTTGGCCAGTACTTCTCTCGCCGGTGGCAAGGTCAGGTCCCCTTGGCAGTACTGCTCTGGCGGGACATGCTTGGAGTCGGCACTGTGGTCAATCTCATTGCAACCATCCTGGCCTTGGCCGCCCTCATCCAAGGTGCGCATGCCGGGCTTGCTGTTACCTTGCACTTGGCACCGATGCCCTACAATTTTTTCCTGTTCGCCGCGATTTGGCGTGCACCGGATCGAAACTTTCTCACTACCATCATTGCTACGGGCTGGCTCGTAATCGTGTCGTTCATTTGAGTCGCGCCTATCCCTTCGGTACGGACTTTCAGTGAAGGGTCCTTACCGGCTGCTCTTGGTTGGGAGAACGCATTCGCCGAAGTTGAAAGCGGCCATTTAGAGGTATTTCTAGCCAATGGCCGGTGTGCTGTGAATAGCTGCCCTCGGTGGCTCAGAAGGCCACAGGCGGCTCAGGCCGAGCACCTGCCAGCGACCAAACATCGATGAACGTCTGCTTCTGGTAGAAGCGGATATTCATTCGTTTAGATTTTCTGCTCTACCAATGGCCCGTCCTGGCCGGGCGCTGCCGCTCACGAAAAAAATGTGGCTTCACGATGCGCGCTCTGGCAATGCCTGAAACGGGCTGGGCGATGACAGTAGTGCAGGCTACCCATATGAGACGGGCGGAGCCGATCCCGTTGGAAAACACTGCGTCAGGCGGCAGCGGCCACCTTTTCCGCTTGCCCTGCGCCGACCAGCAGCCGGGCGAATGCGTCCAGCGGCATATCGATGCGCTTGATGTTTTGCTCCGTCAGAAAACGGGCTTCGTTGCGGCTCAACTCGCCCGGCAGTACCGCCCAGTGGGTATCGGAAGAGCGCTTCATGATCTGGCGCGCGAAGGTGCGCTCCAGCTGGGTACGGAAACGGCAACCGAGAAAGAGGAAATGCCGGTCGGCGCGCAACTGCTGCACGATGTCCGGGATCGGGGTCTGGATATCGATCTCGGTGAGCACTTCGACAAAATCGGTGTCGGACACCAGAAAGTTCCTGGTTGGCGCAATCGATCCCAATGGCTTGTAGAGCAGCGTGTCCCAGGTGTCTGCCTCGAACGGATCCGTCCGCGTCCCATCCGGCCGGAAGTAATGCACCCAGGTACCGAAATGCTCGGACTGGCTGACCCCTTGCATCTGTCCCGACTGCAGGCGCGACTGCAACGCCGTCGCCATCGCGTTGTCGTACCAGGCGTCGACGATCAGCAGGGGCCTGCGCGCGATGCCCGCCAGGTAGTGATGCAGGAAGGTCGGGGGGACATCGGGGGCAAAGGCTTCCGTCATATGCCCCACCAGCGTCTTGCGGTGTTTGAAGTTCTCGATGTACTGCGCAGCGGCGGTGAGATTGCCGCGGATCTTGTGCGGCACGCTGGATTTCGCCACCAGCTGCTGCACCAGTGCCTCGGGCGAATTCGGCACGGGGCTGCCGCCCGGGACCAGATCGAGCACCCCCGGCCCCAGATACGGGACGATGCCGCCCACTTCCAGGTGCGCAATGATCTCGTTCAGCAGGGCGTCGGTCTTGTCCATGATGGTCTCTCCTCAAGCTGCTGACGATTTAAGCTGGTCGACCTGCAGCTTCGGCAGGCGGAACAGGGCGCGCCCGCCGGACAGGGTCTCGTAGCTGTCGGTGGTGGAACTGGCGAGCAGGTTGAACCAGTCCTGCTCGTTTAGCGCGCTGGGACGCTCGCCGATAGAGGCCACCGTACCGTTGGGTGCAAAGCGCACGTGAATCATGACTTGATCGTTTTCCATGGTGTTACTCCTTGAATGAATTTAATAGCCTTGACGTTCAGTGTCAGTCCAGCAATTCCACCGTCACGTTCTCGCTGCCCAGTTTGGCCTGGCAGGCCAGGCGCGAGTTCGAGCTGACGCCGACGATGGCATCGAGTCTTTCGTTCTCGGCGCGCTGGGTTTTGGACAGGGTTTTGCGGCCTTCGACGACGAAGATATGGCAGGAGCCGCATTCAGCCTTGCCTTCGCATTTGTGCGGCATCTTCACGCCGGCTGCGAGCACGGCTTCGAGGATGCTCATGCCCTCGGTGGAGGGGACGGTCGTGCCGGACGGGTTGATGGTTAACATGGGCATTGCATTACTCCTTGGATGTTTGCTGAGTCGGATGTAAGTCATGGGCATCTCTGTCAATCAAGGCGACGATTTCAAACGTTGCGATTTCAAAGTTGCCCACATGGTTAGTAGATCGCCGCACCCGCGCCGATGTTGATCGAGGCGTCCTTGGCGGTCTGCACGATGAAGCCCACCTGGGCTTCGTTCACATGCGCGTGGAAGGGCAAGGCAATGATGCGATCGGCCACTTTTTCGGTGACTTTGAAATCGCCCTTGCGATAGCCCAGCTGGGTGTAAAACGCCTGCAAATGCTGGGGCTGGCAATACGCCGCGCTCTCGATTTTTTCGGTATGCAGGTCGTTGACGATGGCATCGCGGCTGCTCTTGGAAAAGCGTGTGCCCAGATGCACCAGATACAGAAACCAGTGCACTTCGGTCACGTCCGGCCCGATGTAGGGATCCTTGATGCCTTCGAACGATTTGACGTAGTCGTAGTAGATCTGCTCGACCTGCTTGCGCCGGTCGAGAATCCGGTCGATGCGCTGCAACTGGGCCAGGCCCAGCGCCGCCGTCAGCTCGCTGATGCCGGCCTGATGCGGCACGTTGCCGCCGATCACCACGGAGAAACGCTCGTCGAGCTTGCGGGTGCGCTGATAGCGCAACTTGCTGGCCAGCTCGGCATCGTCCGTCACCACCATGCCGCCTTCGCCGCAGGTGAGCGCGGACGGTTGTGAAAAATCAAATATGGCGCAATCGCCAAAGCCGCCCACGCGCCGCCCCTGGTAGGTCGAACCGATCGCCTCGGTGGAATCCTCGATCAGCCGCAGGCCATGGTTGGTGGCGATTTCACGCAAGGCCATCCAGGGCGCAGGATGCCCGTTGGTATTGCCGGCAAGGATGGCGCGGGTGTGCGGCGTGATTTTGGTCACCACCTTGTCCGGCGCCAGCGTGCCCGACCAGTACTCGATGTCGGCGAACACCGGGGTTGCGCCCGCCAGCACGATGGCATGGGCGATCTGGTGCCAGCTGTAAGGCGAGGCGATGACTTCGTCGCCCGGCCCGATGCCCATGGCCTTCAGCACCAGCAGCAACCCCAGGGTACCGCTGGCCACGGCCACGCCCTGCCTGCGGTCGGTGTAGCCGGCAAAGGCCGACTCGAAGGAGGCGACCATCGGTCCCTGGCTCAGGCGCGGCGCGGTGAGGACGTCGCGCACCGCATCCAGCTCCTGCTGGCTGATGTCAGGATCGGAAAGGGGAATCCAGCCTGGTTCCATGATGGCTCCTTAGTTGCGTGCCGCGACGACGATGCCGGTTGCGGCATTCATGTCCTGCGTGATGTGCCAGCAGTGATCGCGGCCATCCACCAGATACAGGTTGAAGCCCGGGTATTCGCGAAATGCCTGCTCGTCGCGCATGTCGTACGCATCGCAACGGGTCAGCGACAAGCCGGGAAAAGCGCCGCGAAAATCCGTCAGCGGATTGCCACCCGCTGACGGCGTGGCCAGCAGGCCATCGATGCGTACCAGATCGTCCGCGCTGATCATGATTACTCTCCCATCCGACGGGCTTCTACCGTGATCGGCAACGCCGTTTCCGCAGCCATCGCCGGCAGTTCCAGGCGCCAGCCGTTGGCCAGCGTAACGATGCCGCCCCACATGTCGGCCTGTTCCATCGACACGATGGGCTCTTCCAGATCCTTTTTCGGGATGTAGGCAGACAGGATTCCCTTGGCGTCTTTTCTCAGCATCACTTTCATGGTGTTTCCTTATGGGTGTTTTGGTTAAGTGAGCGCTTCAAGCCGCTTCGGCGGTCATGCGTTTGACGATTGAAGCCAGGGCATCAATCGCATAATCAATTTCTGTTTCGGTCGTATGGCGGCTCAGGGAAAACCGCACCGTTGCCAGCGCTTCCGCCTCGGACAACCCCATGGCCGTCAACACATGCGACGGCGCAGTGCCGCCGGCGGTGCAGGCTGCGCCGGACGAGGCGTAGATACCGCTCTTGTCCAGCTTGTCGAGAATCGCTTCCGCCGGCAGTTCGCCGAAGCGCACGCTGCTGGTGTTGCCGATCCGCATGGCCGCGCCGCCATTGATACGGACGCAGGGAATACGCATGCAAAGGCCCGACTCCAGGCGATCCCGCAGGGCGGCCATCGCCTCGACCTTGGCCGCCATTCCGTGTGCCGCAACTGCGCAGGCCACGCCCAGACCGACGATGGCGGGCACGTTCTCGGTGCCGCCGCGCCGGCTGCGCTCCTGATGGCCGAACAGCATGGGTTGCAGCTTCAGGCCCTTGCGCACGAACAGGACCCCCACCCCCTTGGGCGCATGGAATTTGTGTCCAGCCAGCGACAGCAGGTCGACCGGCGTCTGCGCCAGATCGAGCGGCAACTTGCCCGCCACCTGCACCGCATCGGTGTGGAACAGCACCCCGCGGGCGCGGGCAAGCTGCGCGGCTTGCGCAACCGGAAACAGCACGCCGGTTTCGTTGTTCGCCCACATCAGCGAGACCAGCGCGGTGTCCGGCGTGATCGCCTGCTCCAGCGCCGCGAGGTCGAGCTGTCCCTCGCGGTCGACCGGCAGCAGCGTGGTGGTCACGCCAGTCGTTTCCAGGTGCGCCAGCAAACTCAGGGTGGAGGCATGCTCCACCGCGCTGACCACCACATGCCGATTGTCCGGGCGCGCCGCCAGCGCGCCGAGTATGGCCAGGTGATTGGCTTCGGTGCCGCTGGCGGTGAACACGATCTCGGCGGGCGTGGCATTCAGCATCTGCGCCACCGCTACGCGCGCCTGCGTCAGCTGCGCCTTGGCCTGCTCGCCCACCGCATGTTTGCTGGACGGGTTGCCATAGGTATCGCGCAGGCAGGCCAGCACCGCGTCCACGCACTCGGGCGCCAGCGCCGTGGTGGCGTTGTTGTCCAGATAAATGCTGGTGTCCAGTTCCGTCATTGCCAAAAGCTCCGATCCGGGTCCCGATTCAAAAACTGCAGCAGCGCGTGCAAGGCGCCGAACTCTTTGTAAAACAGCCATTCGCGCTGCGCATGGTCCTTGCGATACAAGCGCCATGCCCGCGAATCGGCGACATATTCCAGCCGCGCGATATCGATCATCCCGCCTGCCTTATCGACGTTGCGCGAGCAACAGGGGCTCTGGATCCGGTAGCCCGCCTCGTCCGCCCGCACATCCGGGCTGACGTAGCGGTAACGCACCCGCGTGGCCAGCGCCCGTTCGATGCGCTTGCGATCCACATCGTTCGGGTGCATGCAGCCAGGCTGTCTTGCCACCGTGCCCACCGTCCGCTCCCATGCCTCACGCCGGGGCGATTTCTTCCTCGAGACACCCCACTACGCCGCCTTCGAGGAACTCGACCAGGTAGACCGGGATATTCAGTTCTTCGTGGTAACCCACGTTGACGATCTCCCCCGGCGTGCCCGTGCTCACCAGCAAGGCCTCCGGCTCGCGGTCCGGATAGCTGCCATCGTTAATCAGGTCGGCCGTCGCCAGAATGCGCTGGCCCCACTGATATTTCGCTTCGCGTGGTTCGATCATGCTGTCACCCCTGAAAGATCGTCTGACTGGGCCGCGGCACCGTCCGTCCCGGATTCGGTGATGGCTGACGGGATTGCATCGGTGGTGGCTTCCAGTTCCTTGCCACGCATGCCGACCCGGTTACCGCTTTCGATGAACTCGGTGCCGTAGATGTAGAACTGCTGGAGAAAGGTGCCGATGCTGGTGACGTAGCCGATTTCGCCTTTTCTCACCAGAATTTCGCCGATGTCCTTGCCGGCATAGGTGCCGTCATTGCGCACCACCTTGAGCGACTTCACTTTCTGCCCGTACTCGAATATCGGCTGGGCGGTGAGCTCCACCACATCGCTATCACGACTGATCTTGGCCATGTTCCGACTCCTGAAAATGGATCATTAAAAGGGGTGACAGGTCTGGTTCTGCTGCACCAGCCGGCTAACGCCGGCGGGGCTTTCGTCCAGACGCTGACGGGCGGCATCCCGCACCAGTTCGTCCGGGTCGTCGACCAGCCGCTGCACGTGCCGGGGCTCGGCCCGGCTGGCCACTTCGTAACGCACGCGCCAGTCCGGATCGTCCAGCAGCAAGTGCAACTGGCCGGGCTTCATCCGCTTCGCCACTTCGCAGCGCACGGCGGAATCCTCATCCCTGGACATGGCCGGCAGCCACGCATCGCCGATGCGCACAGCCACCATGTGGCGCACTTCGGCATCCTCGTCGCGCATCATCCGGGTCAACAGGCTTTCCGGGAGGCGGCGCGCCACCACCAGCCGCACGTAGTAATCCGGGTCGGCCGCCATGCTGCCCAGATCGTGCGGATCGAGGCGCGACGCCACGCGTATCCGCACTTCGCGGTGCGGGTCGTTCACCAATGCCCGCAACTGTTTGGGCGGCAGTCGCAAGGCTGCGCTCCAGCGCACGGTTTCGTCAGGATCCTGGGTCAGTTGCGGCAGATGGAACACGTCCACGTATTTGGCCGCCACCGCACGCACTTCGAAATAGGCATGCGTCAGGTAGTCCTTGGCCAGATCCGGATTCCAGAAAAAGAAGCGGTCGATCCGCTTGGCGTAGCGGTCTTCCACGCAGGCCTGGCCGATGCGGCAGCGATCCAGCGCGAGCAGGGCCTGGCGCGAACAGCGGGCGCAATTCACCGCACCGCCCTGCCAGTCAACCGGAGGTCCCAGATCGCTTAAGCACGGCTTATTCATCCTCGTCCTCCAGTCCATGCCGTGCCAGCACCTGGAGCAACACCGTGGCATTCAGCTTGTCGCTCGGATCGAGTTCCAGCATCTTCGCCAGAATGTCATGGCTCAGTTCCAGCCGACCCAGGCGCATCTGCAGATAGCCGCAGGCCTTCAGGGTGAACAGGTAGAAGCGCGGCAGGATGGCGTCGTAGCTGCTGAACGCCGCATCGCCGCGCTGCACCAGGCGCCAGTCTTCGTTCAGCCGGTTATCGCGCGCCGCTTTCAGCAGGCAGCGGTTCCCCACCTCCAGCGCATCAGCGAGACGGCCCTTGTAGAAATAGAAACGGTACAGCGCGATCAGTACGGCTGCGTGGCCGGGCGCCAATGCCTGCGCCTGGAACAGATGGTTTTCGGCCAGCGCATCGTTCGGGTAGTTGAGGCCGGCCAGATGCAGGTGCTGCTCGACCGCCGCCGGCAGATGGCCGCCCAGGCAGGCGCCCGCCAGCCACTCGGGATCCATATCCGCCGGAATAGCCGATGGCGCTGTCACCGCTCTGCCCTCTGTCGCATTGCTTGTACGCATGGCCCGCTCACGCCCGTCTCGTTTCAGTGCGTGTGACTGTGGCCGTGGCCGAGGCCGGAGATGTCGATGCTGGCGCTGCTGCTGGAGCTGCCACAGGAACCGCAGGTCGACGGCGTGGCCGTGATGAAGCTCAGCCCACCGCCGGTCGGCGATTCGCTGAAGTCGATGGTCGCCCCTTCCAGCAGCAGGCGGCTTTCCGCCGGCAGGAAGAACTTGACCGTATTGACCTGGACGACCGCGTCACCGGGAAGCGCTGCCGCCTCCACGCTGAACTCGGAGGCCAGCCCGGAACAGCCGCCCGCGCTCACGCTCAAACGGAAGCCTGCGCTGTCCCCGGCGCCGCCGAAGCGCACCATGCGGCTGATGAATTTTTCCGCGGCAGCAGTCAATTTGAGTTCCATAGTGTTCTCCTAGGCCGCCACGTAACGCGGGTAGCTGTTGTCGATGACGCAGGTGTCGTCGACCGGACAGACGGCCACACACTGCGGTTCGTCGAAGTAGCCAATACACTCGCTGCACTTCTCCGGCTTGATGATGAAGGTGCCGTCCTTCTCGCGAATGGCGTTGTTGGGGCACTCCGGTTCGCACGCCGAACAGGCGGTACATTGGGAGCTGATGATTTTGTAAGCCATGGTGTTTCTCCTAACGGGGTTGCTTTAAATTTTGCGTGGTGACGTCATGCCGCGATGTAGGCGCCCTGACGGATGTCGGCATCGCCGCGCACCTCGTGAACGACTTCACCGGATTTCACTTTTGCCAGGTATTCCTTGAAATATTTCACTGCCGATTGCTCAATGAATTCGTGCGCGTACTTGTCCACCGGATCGATACCGGCTGCCTTCAGGCTGTCCTTCGGGCAACCGCCGATCTTGGCCACGAACACGGCGACGCAATCGTTGATGGCGCGGATCACGGTCGGCAGCGTGTCCTCTTCGCCATACCCGCCCTGGCAATAGAGGTCGACGCGGCGATGGCCGACGAACTTGGAACCCTGGGTGCTGAGCTCGTAAATCTGGAACTCCTGGGCATGCCCGAAGTGTTCGTTGACCCGCCCGTGGCCCTTGGTCGCGACCGCAATCAACACTTTGAGATCGCTGAACTCGGCCTCCAGTCCCGCCATCTCGGCCTGCTTGGCCAGCACGGTCGCCTGCCGCTCTTCTTCCACTTTTTCCTGGTAAGCCTTGCGCCCCTCGGCGTCGTACTGAATGTCCATTTCCATGACTTTTTCAGTGCTGAACTCGGACGAGCGGTCTTCGCCCAACAGGCCCACGGCATCGGCGCGACACTGGCGGCAATGGCGCATCATGTTCATCTCGCCCTCGCAGCTGTCCTGCAGCGCTTTCAGCTCCTGCGCGGTGGGGCCGCGCTGGCCATTGAGGCCGAATACCGTGCCATGCTCCGGCGCGGAAATCAGCGGCATGATGTTGTGCAGGAAAGCGCCGCGCGATTTGACCGCCTTGTTCACTTCGACCAGGTGCTTGTCGTTGATGCCCGGGATCATCACCGAGTTGACCTTGCACAGAATCCCGCGCTCGGTCAGCATCTCCAGCCCACGCATCTGGTGTTCGTGAAGAATGCGCGCCGCATCGATGCCTTTCCAGCGCTTGTTCTTCCAGAAAATCCACGGGTAAATGTGCTGCCCGACTTCGGGATCGACCATGTTGATCGTGATGGTCACGTGGTCGATGTTGAACTGCGACAGACGCTCCACATGCTCCGGCAGGGCCAGGCCGTTGGTGGACACGCACAGCTTGATGTCCGGCGCGGTCTGGGCGACGAGCTCGAAGGTCTTGAAGGTCTTCTCGGGATTGGCAAGGGGGTCGCCAGGACCCGCGATGCCCAGTACCGTCATTTGCGGAATGGTGGACGCCACCGCCAGCACTTTTCTGGAGGCCTGTTCCGGCGTGAGTTTTTCGCTCACCACGCCGGGACGCGATTCGTTGGCGCAGTCGTACTTGCGGTTGCAGTAGTTGCACTGGATGTTGCATGCCGGCGCGACCGCCACGTGCATGCGGGCAAAGTGGTGATGCGCTTCCTCGCTGTAGCAAGGATGGTTTTTCACTTTTTCCCAAATCGCCGGATCCATGTCTTCCGGCGCGGTGGAGGAACCGCAGCTGGCTTTTCCGCCTTCGCTGGAAGTACCGCAACCCTTATGCTCCGCGATCTGCTGCAAGACCTGATCCAGGGGCTTGCCCTGGCTGCTTTCTACACTCGCCACACTTGCTTGAATGTCCACGCTTGGCTCCTGTCCGTTTCAACCTTAACCCGTGGCGATCAACACTCCGATCACCCGCTAAATGCGTTCATGCACAAGCATTCAGCAACAAGCGTGCCATTCGCTTTTTATCGATAAAAACCTTTTGATTTAATGACTTACACAGGACGTGCCATTGTCGCAGTTGCGACAATGCGTGAAGGCGGCGGAAGGAAATTGTCGGGAAGGCTACAGCGGGAAACAGCGGGGAAACCGGGTGCGGCGCGCAGCGCCCACCTGGCTTAAAGACGTTTGACTTCGATGTTGTAACGCGACAGGGCGTAACCGATCTGACGCGGCGTCAGGTTCAGCAAACGCGCAGCTTTCGCCTGCACCCAGCCACACTGTTCCATCGCCCACACCAGACGCTCGCGCTCGGTCATGTGCGCCGGTTCGAGCCCGGCGCCGGCTTCATCCACATCGCCGACAGCCTGAGGCGCGCTGGCTGCTGGCATGGCCAGTGCAATCGGAATAACGTGCTGCGCCTCCCCATAGTGCTGGAGCACCTGCGAAAAACACTTGTTCTGCTGACACGGCAAATCCACATCCTGGATCGTGTTGGTTCGGGTCATCGTCGCCGTGCGCTCAATGCAGTTTTCCAGCTCGCGCACGTTGCCGGGCCAGTTGCACTTGAGCATCACCTCTATCGCGGCGGGCGTGATGGAAAGCTTGCGGTCGTTGTCCTTGTTGAACTTGTCCAGGAAGTGCTCGATGAGCGGTGGAATATCTTCGCGCCGGTCGCGCAAGGGAGGAAGGAAGATGCTCACCACATTGACGCGATAGTAGAGGTCTGCGCGGAACGTGCCCTTGGCCACATCCTCTTCCATATTGCGGTTGGTGGCAGCGATCAGGCGCACATCCACCTTGATCGGCTTGTTGCCGCCCACCCGCTCGAATTCCCGCTCCTGCAACACGCGCAGCAGCTTGGTCTGGAACAGCGGCGAGACCTCTCCGATTTCGTCCAGAAACAGGGTGCCGCCCTGCGCCATTTCGAAACGTCCCTTGCGTTCCTGCGTCGCACCGGTGAACGAACCTTTTTCGTGGCCGAACAATTCGGATTCGAGCAGGGTTTCCGACAGCGCGGCGCAATTCACCTTGATGAACGGGGCGTCCTTGCGCGGGCTCAGATAGTGCACCGCGCGGGCGATGACTTCCTTGCCGGTGCCGCTTTCGCCACGCAGCAGAACGGTCGACCTGCCGGGCGCGGCCTGATGCACTTCGGCGAAAACTTCCTGCATCCGCTTGCTGTGGCCGATGACGTTATTCAGGCTGTACTTGCCCTGCAATTCCTTCTGCAGGCGATGCTGGCGCTGCATCAGCTCCTCGCGCTCGGCGGCCACATTGTTGTGCAGGCGGGTGGTCTGGCCGATCAGGTTCGCCACCATGGACAGGAAGCGGACGTCAGCCTCGAAATTGCCCGGCTCACCGTCCATTTCACGGTCGACGCTCAGCACCCCCACGGTTTCCCGCCCGACCTTGATCGGCACGCCGATAAAGGCCACGACACGCCCGCCCACCATGCTGCGCGACTCGGTTCGATTGAGGAACAGCGGCTCCTTCGCCACATCGGGCACCACGATGGGCACGCCGGTGCCCAATATCTTACCGGTGATGCCCTCGCCCCTGCGGAAACGCCCCCGGCTGGCCGCCTCGGCCGACATGCCGGTTGCCTCAACAACGTGCAGTTCGCCGGAGGGCTGCACCAAACTGACCATGCCCCGCCGCATTTTAAGATGCGAGGAAAGCACGCCCAGCACCTCCCGCGCAGTCTTGTTCAGGTCGAGAGAAGAACTCAGTATCTTGCTGATTTCATAGATGGTTGTGAGCTCGATACCCGACTCATGTCCTGTCAACGTGCCCATGTCTGCACCCCCTATTGAATGCTTTAAAGACCTTCAAGTATGAAAACAGTTCAGGCATATTTCATAAAATAAGCAAATTCTGATCCAGCCTGAAAATGCGTCTGCAAGACGCCGAATTCGTGTGACACCTCTGTGACCCTCCATGACCGGAAAAATGGCTGAACCCCACCCCATGCAAACAAAGCGGGGCGATCAGCTCGCCGCCAGATCCCGAATCACCGATCCGCCCACCGTATCGAGCGGATCGAGTTCCTGCAGCTTGGTGAGAATGGCGCGACTGTCATCGCCCTGCCCCTGCCGCAACCGGATGAAAGCGAGCGCCTTGAGGGTGAACAGATAGAAGTGCTGGGGCGCATCGACGCGGCGCCAGTCGGTGGTGGCGGCGTCGAGCCGGGTCCAGTCCGGGTTGAACCCGCCCTGGCGCGCGGCGATGTCGAGCGCGCGCAGGGCAACTTCCTCGGCCTGCGGCAACATGCGCTTGTAGAAGTAGAACTTGTACAAGGAGAAATACACCGGCAGGCACTCGGGGGCGAGCGCCTGCGCGGTGCACAGCAGGAATTCCGCGCGCTCGGTGTTGTGATAAGAGGCGACGGCCTGCGCCAGCCAGTCTGCCACCCCGGGCGGCACCGCCCCTTCGGCGATGCCGGGGATGACGTTCACCAGATTTCCTGCGGCAACTGCAAACGCGCCACCGGCTTGTCGCCGAGCAGGTGCTCGTCGACGATGGCTGCGACATCGTCCTTGTTGACTTTGGCGTACATGACCCCCTCGGGATAAACCAGCACATGCGGGCCGTTGCAGGGGCCGAGGCAGCCGGTATTGCTGAGGGCAAAGCGGCCGTTCAGATTGCGCTGCTGGAAGGCGTAGGCAAACTCCTCCCAGATTTCGGCGGCGCCGCTTTGCGTACAGGAGCCACGCGGATGGCCGGGGCCGCGGTTCTGGACACAGATGAATACATGTTTTTCAGGTTTAGGCATGAGGATGGCTCTTTCTCAAATTGAATAGACAAGACAGGGGCGATCCGCACATGCGGCCTTACGCCCGTCCTGCGGGTTCGGAAGTCGGGTCGGAGGGACGAGTGCTTGATTGCGTGGCATAGCGGCCGATCCACTTTTCCAGTTCGGCTACGTGTTCCGCTTCTTCGGCGGCAAATTCCTGTGCCATCACCCTGACTTCAGGGTCACCGGTAATGGCCTCGATGTTGGCGTAGAAGGCGTGACCGCGACGCTCGCCATCCAGGGCGATCGCAAGCGCATTGTTGACGTCGATCATGCAGTCGACGCCGATCCAGTCGAACTGCTCGGGGCTCAGGCCATCCGGCCAGACGTATTCAGTGGGCGTCAGCGCAGGGATCTGGCGAAAGCCGCCCCGCTCCACCGCCAGCGCGAGATGCTTGCGCGAGAAGACGGCCATCTGGCGAAAGAAAGCCTCGACCGCCACATTGCCGTCGGTACGCATGCTGTCGGCCAGCTCTTCGTAGCGCCGCGCCGCCTCGCGTTCCAGTTCCACGGCGTGCGCCAGGAATAGGTTGATGTCTTCCATTCGTTTCAGCCGAACTTGAACAGGATGCCGTAGCCGCCGCGCGGATACTCCCAGTCCACGTTGCGGTAGGTCGAGCAGATGATGCGGCAGGTGCCGCACTCCAGGCAGCCGTCGGTGATCAGCACCACCTGGCCGTTGCCTTCGGCGGTGTAACAACCCGCCGGGCAGCACACCGTGCATTCCTGGGTCTTGCACTCCACCCGGCAGGTTTCCTGATTGATGATGTTGATGTGCGGCCGTCCGGCGTCGACGCGGTAGCGGTTCTGGAACAGTTTCTCTTCGATCTTGACGGGGATCATTCGAATGCCCTCCACATTTTGAACGCGTCGCCCATCAGTCCGAACAGGGAACGACGTTGTTTGAAGCTCTTGCGAATCTCACGCTCCTTGGACTTCTTGTCCACGCCATCCACGGTCAGCATGGTGTGGGCGGCCCGATTGAGCAGTTCGGGATAGGTGGTGAAGAAATGATTGTTCTTGTGGAAAATCTCCGGCATGTTCTTGTACTTCTTCATGTCCTTCATGACGAAGCTGTCTTCCAGCCGGCCCTGGTAGCGCGCGAGGTTGGCCGCGGTCATCGGCAGTTTCTTTTCCTTCAGGTCGATCACCGCCTCGGCGGCGTAGCGGCCGGTGGTCATCGCCAGATTGGAGCCTTCGCGGTGCACCGCGTTGACGAACATGCCGGCGTCGCCGACGATCATCCAGCCCTCGCCGTAGAGCTTGGGCATCGCCTTGTAGCCGCCTTCGGGGATCAGGTGCGCGGTGTATTCCTTCATCTCGCCGCCGGCGAGCAGCGGCTTGATCGCGGGGTGCGCCTTCATCTTTTCCAGCAGTTCGTAGGGCGTGATTTTCTGCTGCTTGAAATCGGACAGCATGCAGCCGACGCCGATGGTGAGCGAATCCTTGTTGGTGTAGAGAAAGCCGGTACCCATCATGCCCTGGGTGATCTTGCCCGCCATCTCGATCACCACGCCTTCACCCTCGCCGATGTTGAAGCGGCTCTGGATGGTTTCTTCCGGCAGGAAATGAATTTCCTTCACCGCCAGCGCCACGTCCTTGGGTTCGAGTTCGGCATGGAATCCGGCCTTCTTGGCCAGCAGCGAATTGACGCCGTCGGCGAGCACCACCACGTCGGCGTAAATCGCGCCGTTTTCGCGGTCGGTCTGCACGCCGATCACCCGGTTGCCGTCCATCAGCAGGTTGGTGACGGTGGTTTCGCACACCAGCAGCGCGCCCGCCTCCTGTACCCGTTTCGAGAACCACTTGTCGAACTGGGCGCGGATGATGGTGTAGCGGTTATACGGCTCCTGGTTGAACTCGGCGGAGCGGTAGGTGCTGCCGATGTAGGATTCGTCGTCCAGCACCCACATCTGCTGCTCGATGAGGTGACGCTCGAGCGGCGCATCCTCGCGGAAGTCCGGAATGATTTCCTCCAGCGCCTTCGAATACAGGATGGCTCCCTGCACGTTCTTGGAGCCGGGATATTCGCCGCGTTCGATCTGCAGCACGTTCAATCCAGCCTTGGCCAGCGTGTAGGCGGCCGCGTTGCCGGAAGGCCCCGCGCCGATCACGATGGCGTCGAATTTTTCGTCCATGATTCTTCTCCTGTACGGGCGAAAAATTCCGGCCACTTTCAAGGTTGCGAGCTGCTGCCGGAAGGCCTCGGTGAGCGCCGGCAGAATCGTCATCGCGTTGCCGACGATGCCGTAGGTGGCGAAGTCGAAAATCGGCGCATTGGGATCGCTGTTGATGGCGATGATCACGTCCGACGCGTCCATCCCTACCCGGTGCTGGATCGCACCGGAAATGCCGGCGGCGATGTAGAGCTTGGGGCGCACGGTCTTGCCGGACTGGCCGACCTGCCGATCGAGTTCCACCCAGCCGGCCTGCACCACCGGGCGCGTTGCGCCGACTTCAGCGCCCAGCACACTGGCCAGGTCCCAGATCAGCTGGAAATTTTCGGGCCGCTTCATGCCGCGTCCGCCGGCGACGATGATGTCGGCGAAGGGCAGCTGCGGTTTGCCCTGCAGATTGTCCGGAATGTATTCGAGCACCTTGGTCACGATCTCGCTCTCGGTCATGCCGAGCGTGTGTTCGACGATGCTGCCGGTGCGGGTCGGGTCGGGCTTCGGCAGGCTCATCACCCGGGGCCGCACCGTGGCCATCTGTGGCCGGTAGTTGAGGGTCACGATGGTGCACAGCAGGCTGCCGCCGAAGGTGGGCCGGGTGGCCGCCAGACTGCGGTTTTCCAGATCGATGTTGAGCTCGGTGCAATCGGCGGTGAGCCCGGTCTGCAAGGTGGTGGCGACGCTGCCGGCGAGGTCGCGGCCGAGCGTGGTGGCGCCGAGCAGCAGGATTTCCGGCTGGTAGGCGTTGACCAGATCGGTCAGCCCCTTGGTGAAGGGCTGGTTGCGATAGTCGGCCATCAGCGGATCTTCCATCAGGTAGCAGAGATCGGCGCCGTAATGGAAAGCCTCCTCGCAGAAGCGCCGCGTCTGGATGCCGGGCGCGCCCATCACCACGCCTGCCAGCGGCACGCCCAGCGTGTCCGCGAGCTTGCGGCCCTCGCCCATCAATTCCCATGACACGGTATGGGCAACGCCGCGCTCGTGCTCGACGAACACCCACACGCCCTTGTAGGACGCCAGACGCGGGTCCAGTTCGAATTTGCGCCGCCCGGCGGGTTTTTTCGGCGCGTCCTTTTCGGTTTCTTCACTCATGACTCAATCCTTCCTGGGTGCGTTCTAGGCGTTGGCCTTGGCAATGTCTTCGTGCAGATTGGGAAACCTGGTGAACATCTTGGCCAGCAGCGTGACCGCGAGATCCTTCGGCTGCTTGCTCTCGCAGTCGATGATTTCGGCGGGGATCGTTTTGGCCTGCGGAGCGAACACCTTGCTGACGATGGTGGGCGAGCCCTTGAGGCCGATCTTGCTCACGTCGGTAATGCCGGCGGCGTCCTTGTCCCACAGCTTGAGCGGGTAGCGCGCCGCGCGGAACATGTTGGGCAGGGTCGCGAAGCGCATTTCGTTGGTGCCTTCGAGCATGGTGATCAGGCACGGCAGGCGGGTTTTCAGCACCTGCACGCCGCCCTCGGCGCGGCGATGCAGGGTGATTTCCCGGTTCTCCAGATCGAGATCGGTGATGCTTGAAACGTAGGTCAGCAACTGCAAGTCCATGCGCTTGGCGATGCCGGGGCCGACCTGCGCCGTGTCGCCGTCGATGGTCTGCTTGCCGGCAAAAACGATGTCCACCGGCATGTCCTCATGAATTTTCTGGATGGCCGAAGCCAGCGCGAAACTCGTCGCCAGGGTGTCGGAACCGGCAAAGGCCCGGTCGGTCACCAGAATCGCGTCGTCGGCGCCGAACGAGATGGCCTTGCGCAGCGCGGCCTCGGCCTGCGGCGGTCCCATCGACAGCACGGTGACGCGGCCGCCGTATTCGTCTTTGAGGCGCAGCGCTGCTTCCAGCGAGAACAGATCGTAGGGATTGACGATGGCCGGCACGCCCTGGCGCATGATGGTGTTGGTCACCGGGTGCACGCGGATCTGTGCGCTGTCCGGAACCTGCTTGATGCAAACGACGATATGCATGGTGTCGACTCCTAACGCGACGGCAGCGCCGAACGCATGCTGTCGAGGGATATGTGCTGTTTGCCATCGGTGTCCTGAAACACCTTGAACACCTTTTCCTGCGCCGGCGTCGAGCTGACGAAGTCGCTGTAGGCCTTGCCCAGCGCCTCCCGGCACACCCCGCGCAGCGTGTCGTCGTCCATCTCCGCCGTTCCCGGCGTGGCCCGCAGGTACTGGTTGAAACGCTTCAGGATGTGCAGCCGGTTCACGTTGATGACCGGCTGTTCGTAGGGAATCTGGAAATAGTCCAGAAACTCTTCCGCTGCCGACAAGGTGCTCATGGTTTTGAATAAGTCGCTCATGGTTTTCCCGTCCGTGACATTCAGTGAGTGATGCGTTTCGTCCTGCTGGCCGGAACAACCGGTTCGCAGATGTCGCCGCAGGTGGCGCAATCGTTTGGCGCTGCAGCGGCCTCGCCTTGCGGCGTGACGCCCAGCTGCTGTTCCAGATGGGCGATGCGTTCGAGCAGGCAGGCGATCGCCTTGCCTACCGGGTCCGGCATCAGGTGATGATCGAGATCGATGCCCTGCTGGGTACGCCGCTGATGCGCGGGCAACACCACCCGCCCCGGGATCCCCACCACGGTCATGCTGTCCGGCACATCCTGGATCACCACCGAATTCGCGCCGACGCGGGCGCTGCGGCCGACCGTGATCGGGCCGAGTATCTTCGCGCCCGCCCCCACCACCACGCCGTCGCACAGGGTGGGGTGGCGCTTGCCGGCATTCCAGGAGACGCCACCGAGGGTGACGCCGTGATAGAGCGTGACGTCGTCGCCCACTTCGGCGGTCTCGCCAATGACGACCCCGCAGCCGTGATCGATGAAGAAGCGGCGGCCGATGGTGGCGCCGGGATGGATGTCGACCTGGGTGAACATGCGCGCAAAAAAGCTGACGAAACGCGCGGGGAAGCGCCAGCTGCGCCCCCACATCACGTGCGCGAGCCGATGCCAGAACAGGGCATGGACGCCGGGATAGGTGGTGATGACTTCCCAGGTGGTGCGCGCGGCCGGGTCGCGCTGGAACACGCAGGCCACGTCTTCGCGCAGCAGCGCGAACAGTCCCGGCGCGGGTTGCGGCGCCGGGGTGGCGAGGGTCTGAGGATCGATCATCGCGGTCATGCCGGGCCTCCGTCAGGACTGGATCGATGCGCGCGGCATCGCTTCCAGATAAAAGCGTTTCAGGTCGTCGGCGTTCGGCGTGCGCTTGGTCGACACGGCGTGTTCCCGGATGCGCGCGAGCATGGCCTTGGCTTCGAATTCGGTGAGCGCGATGCCGATGCCGGCGTAGGCGTGCTTGACCGCGCTGGAGCCCGAATGCTTGCCGAGCACCAGCGTGTGGCTGCGCCCGACCGACTCCGGCGCCACGCCCTGGTAGTTGAGCGGATTCTTGATCAGGCCATCCACATGGATGCCCGCCTCGTGCGTGAACACCGCCTCGCCGACGATGCTCTTGTTGACCGGAATCGGACGGCCCGATGCAATCGAGACCAGGCGCGAGATTTCCGGGAAGTGGCAGCTGTCGATGCCGGTTTCGATGTTGTAGAGCTGATGCATCGCGGTGATGGATTCCTCCAGCGCGGCATTGCCCGCCCGCTCGCCCAGACCATTGACCGTGGTGTTGATGTGGCTGGCGCCGGCGAGCACCGCAGCCAGCGTATTGGCCGTCGCCATCCCCAGATCGTTGTGGGCGTGCATTTCGAGTTCGAGATCGCTTGCCTGATGCAATTGATCGATCCGTTTGTAGGTGCTGAACGGGTCCATCAAGCCGAGCGTGTCGGCAAAGCGGAAGCGCCGCGCACCGGCAGCCTCAGCCGCTTCCAGCACGCGCAGCAGAAAATCGATATCCGCGCGCGAACTGTCTTCGCCGCCGACGCAGACCTCCATGCCCAGATCCTGGGCGCGGCGGACGAAATGGCCGATGGTGTCGAGCACCCATTCGCGATCGCGCCCCAGCTTGTGACGGATTTGAATGTCCGAAACCGGAATCGACAAATTGACGCGCGGTACGCCGCAGCTGGCTGCGGCAGCCAGATCGGGCTCGCTCATGCGGCCCCATACCATCAGGCTCGACGGCAGGCCGAGGCTGGCAATCGCCATGATGTTGTCGCGTTCTTCGGGCCCCATGACCGGGATGCCCACTTCCATTTCCTTCACCCCGGCGGCGGCCAGCGCGCGCGCGATGGCGATGCGTTCTTCCGCAGTAAACGTCACGCCCGCGGTCTGCTCGCCATCGCGCAGGGTCGTGTCGTTGACGACTACAGAAGATTGGGCCATGTCCGCTCCTAAGAAGAATGCTTGCACCCAGCATTCAGCAAGCGGCGTGCCAGGGTAAGTTTCTCTATTTAATCAGTTGCTTAACTGACAATGGCCGATTCTGCCAAGGGCGCGTAAACGACATTTGTCGGGGTTTGTAAGGATTGCGACACGACAGTCCAAGCCGCCAGCGCGGTGACGGAAAACGCTTCAAAACGTGAACTGGCCAAGCAAGTTCCAGCGCAAGCGGCAAGGTCGCCTGCGTCAACGTCAGGATGGAGGCGCCGTCCAGATCACGCAGACGCGCCAGATTGATGTCGAGCACCGCGACCGCTTCCGGGTCATCGGTGACGATCCCGAAAGCGAGGTACGGGCCAGGGTTTTGACGGAGAAGCGGTCGACTTCGGTACGGCAGCGCGGAGTGCATCTCCTGCACGGCCCTGGAAGACTCAGCTCAATGCCCTTCCTTGACCATGTTGATCGAGTATTTGGGAATCTCGATCACCAGATCGGTAACGGCGACGATGGCCTGGCAGGCGAGGCGCGACTGCGGTTCCAGTCCCCATGCCTTGTCGAGCAGATCGTCTTCGGTTTCGGTGCAGGGATTGAGCGAGTCCAGCCCTTCGCGCACGATGACATGGCAGGTGGTACAGGCGCACGACATCTCGCAGGCATGGTCGAGCTCGATGCCGGCGGCCAGCAGGCTGTCGCAAAGGGTGGCGCCCTTCGCCGCGTCGAAGGCGTCGCCATTGGGGCACAGCATGGCGTGGGGCAATACGATGATTTGCGGCATCTCAGACCTCTATTCAAACCTCAAGCGTGTCCAGGCGCTGGCCGCTCAGGGCGCGCTGGATGCTTGCGTCCATGCGGCGGGCGGCGAACTGGGCCGTGGCCCGGTTGAGCGATTCGGCCGCGCGCTTGAGTGCGATGTGATCCTGGCCGTTCAGCATGACACGCAGGGTTTCCATGGCACGCTCGATGGTGGCGCGTTCCGCGTCGGACAGCAATTGCCAGCCGTCCTGATCCAGTGCAGCCTGCGTGGCCTCGAGCAGGCGCAGGCCGTCCACGCGCTGCTCGCGCAGGTTGCGTGCGTTCATGTCGGTCTGCGCATTGCTGTAGGAATCGCTCAGCATGCGGGCAATTTCGTCGTCGCTCAATCCATAGGAAGGCTTGACCTCGATCGTGGCCTGCACGCCGCTGGTCTGCTCCTGGGCGGAAACCGACAGCAAACCGTCGGCGTCGACCTGGAAGGCGACCCGGACGCGCGCCGCGCCCGCCACCATGGGCGGGATGCCGCGCAATTCGAAGCGCGCGAGCGAGCGGCAATCGCCGACCAGTTCACGTTCGCCCTGCACCACGTGGATGCTGATCGCGGTCTGGCCATCCTTGAAGGTGGTGAATTCCTGGGCGCGGGCAACCGGGATGGTCGCATTGCGCGGAATGACTTTTTCCGCCAGCCCGCCCATGGTTTCAAGACCGAGCGACAGCGGGATCACGTCCAGCAGCAGCCAGTCGTCGGTCTTGTGGTTGCCCACCAGCAGGTTGGCCTGCATCGCTGCGCCCAGCGCCACCACCTTGTCGGGGTCGAGATTGGTCAGCGGCTCGCGCTGGAAATAATCCGCCACTGCACGACGCACGTGGCGCATGCGGGTGGAGCCGCCGACCAGCACGACGCCGTCGATGTCATCCATGCCCAGGCCAGCGTCACGCATCGCCTTGCGGGTCGGGGCCAGGGTCTTGGCAATCAGGCTGGCGGTGAGCCTGAAGAACGTCTCGGCGGTCAGCACCAGGTCAATCGCCTGGCCGGACGACAGCGTGACGCAAATCTGCGCCTCGTCGTGATCGGTGAGGGCTTCCTTGGCCTTGCGCGCCAGGCTCAGCAGCAGGCGGGCATCCGTGACGGTGGGGTCCACGATGGCGGCCTGCTCGACGATCCAGCGATAAATGCATTCATCGAAATCGTCGCCGCCGAGCGCGGAATCGCCGTTGGTGGCAACCACTTCGAACACGCCCTGACTGAGGCGCAGGATGGAAATATCGAAGGTGCCGCCGCCCAGATCGTAGATGCAGAACACGCCCTGCGAGGCGTTGTCGAGGCCATAGGCAATGGCGGCGGCGGTCGGCTCGTTCAGCAGGCGCAGCACGTTGAGCCCGGCCAGGCGTGCGGCATCCTTGGTGGCCTGGCGCTGGGCGTCGTCGAAGTAGGCCGGCACGGTGATGACCGCACCGGTGAGCTCGCCGCCCAGGCTGGCTTCCGCGCGGCCGCGCAGCACCCGCAGGATTTCGGCCGACACCTCCACCGGACTTTTCAGACCGGCGCGCGTATCGATGCGCACCATGCCCGGGCTGTCGACGAAGCGATACGGCGTGGCGGCTGCGCCCGGCACATCCTTGAGCCCGCGGCCCATGAAGCGTTTGACCGAAGCGATGGTGTTATGCGGGTCGTCGGTCTGGCGCAATTGCGCTTCCACCCCGACTTCAGGAATCCCCACTTGCACATAGCGCACCACCGACGGCAGCAGCGCGCGCCCGGCTTCGTCCTCCAGCACCGCAGCCGAACCGCTGCGCACGGTGGCGACCAGGGAATTCGTGGTGCCCAGGTCGATGCCGATCGCCAGCCGGTGCTGGTGGGGATCTGCGCATAAACCCGGTTCTGCAATTTGAAGGAGTGCCATGATGATCTCTCTGGATATGCTTGCTAGACGTTGAAGCTTTCGCCGCAGCCGCAGGAATTCTTCACATTGGGGTTGTTGAACTTGAAGCCTTCGTTCAGGCCTTCGCGCACGAAATCCAGTTCGGTGCCTTCGAGGAAGACCAGGCTCTTGGGATCGATCAGCACGGTGACGCCGAAGGACTCGAACGTGATGTCGTCGGGCAGGGTTTCATCGACGAACTCGAGCGTGTAGGCCATCCCGGAACAGCCGCTGGTGCGCACGCCGAGACGCAGGCCGACGCCCTTGCCGCGCTGGTCGAGAAATTTCTGCACCCGGTTGGCGGCGCTTTCGGAAAGGGTAATAGCCATGTCCCGCCCCCTTACACCGAAAACGATTCGCCGCAGCCGCAGGTCGACACGGCATTCGGGTTGTTGATCACGAAGCGCGCGCCTTCGAGGCTTTCCTTGTAGTCAATCTCGGCGCCCATCAGATACATGTAGCTCATCGGATCGACCAGCAGCGTGACGCCACAGTTCTCCACCACGGTATCGTCCGCGGCGCCGTTCTCGTCGAAGCTGAAGCCGTACTGAAATCCGGAACAGCCGCCGCCCGAAACCGAGACGCGCAGCTTGAGCGCGGTATTGCCTTCATCCAGGATGATTTCCTTGACCTTGGTTGCCGCCGCATCGGTGAAAATGATGGCGCTGGCTGTCGTCTGAATGTCCGTCGTCTGCATGTCCATGGTGTGTTCTCCTTCAGGGGTTCAGGCGGCAGCCGGATCGCAGGCTGCATAGCCGGCGCTGACGACTTCGTGTTTGTTGCGGTAGTCGGCGACGGCGGCCTTGATCGCGTCCTCGGCCAGAATCGAGCAGTGGATCTTGACCGGCGGCAGCGCCAGTTCTTCGGCAATCGCGGTGTTCTTGATCGCCAGCGCCTGATCCAGCGTTTTGCCCTTGACCCATTCGGTCACCAGCGAACTGGACGCAATGGCGGAGCCGCAGCCGTAGGTCTTGAAGCGGGCTTCCTCGATGATGCCGGCGTCGTTCACCTTGATTTGCAGCTTCATCACGTCGCCGCAGGCCGGCGCACCCACCATGCCGGTGCCGACCGAAGCGTCGTTCGCCTCGAGCGCGCCAACGTTGCGGGGATTTTCATAATGGTCCAGAACCTTGTCGCTGTAAGACATGTGACTCTCCTTGGTGTGCGGCGCTCAGTGAGCGGCCCATTGCACTGAATTCAGATCGATGCCGGCGCGGTGCATATCCCACAACGGCGACAGATCGCGCAGCTTGCCCACGTGTTTGTGGAGAAGCTGCACGGCGAAATCGATGTCCTGCTCGGTGGTGAAGCGGCCGATGGAAAAGCGGATCGAGCTGTGCGCCAGCTCGTCGTTGCGGCCCAGCGCCTTCAGCACGTACGAGGGTTCCAGACTGGCCGAGGTGCAGGCCGAGCCGCTGGAAACCGCGAGGTCCTTGATCGCCATCATCAGCGATTCGCCCTCGACAAAATTGAAGCTGGCGTTCAGGTTGTGCGGCACGCGCTGCTGCATGTCGCCGTTGAGATGCACTTCGTCCAGCGTGCTGACGCCGGCCCACAGCTTGTCGCGGAGCATGCGGATGCGCTCGTTCTCGGTGGCCATTTCCTCGGCTGCGATCCTGAAGGCCGCGCCCATGCCGACGATCTGGTGCGTCGCCAGCGTGCCGGAGCGCATGCCGCGCTCGTGGCCGCCGCCGTGCATTTGCGCTTCCAGCCTGATGCGCGGTTTGCGCCGCACGTACAGCGCGCCGATGCCTTTGGGCCCGTAGGTCTTGTGGGCGGAGAACGACATCAGATCCACCTTGAGGCGGGCGAGGTCGATCGGCGCCTTGCCGGTGGACTGCGCGGCATCCACATGGAACAGCACGCCCTTGCCGCGGCAGATTTCACCGATGGTCTCGATATCCTGGATCACGCCGATTTCGTTGTTCACATGCATGACCGAGGCGAGAATCGTGTCGGGCCGGATGGCGGCCGTGAATTTATCCAGGTCGAGCAGGCCGTTGGGTTCGGGGTCGAGATAAGTGACTTCGAAGCCCTGCCGCTCCAGTTCGCGCATCGGATCGAGCACCGCCTTGTGTTCGGTGCGTACGGTGATCAGGTGCTTGCCCTTGCCCTTGTAAAACTGCGCCGCGCCCTTGATGGCGAGGTTGTCCGATTCGGTGGCGCCCGAGGTCCAGACGATTTCCTTCGGATCGCAGTTCACCAGGCCTGCCACTTCCTCGCGCGCCCGTTCCACCGCCTGATCGGCATCCCAGCCGAACGCGTGCGAACGCGAAGCCGGGTTGCCGAATTTTTCCGTCAGATAGGGAATCATGATTTCCGCCACGCGCGGGTCGATCGGCGTGGTCGCGGAGTAATCGAGATAAATGGGCAACGTGGGCATGAACGTCTCGCTCGGGTTGGCTTGCGTTGGATGGCGGTGTCGTGCACCGCCGGTCATGCCTGACTAAAAGCAACTCATGTGCCACGTCTGATAAATCTTGATAAGCCATTGAATAAACGAAACAAAAACACCCAATCGCGTCGCGTTTCGCTGTGTAGGATTTGTTTGTTTTGCGACAAACCCGCGGCGGTTTTCCCGACGCGTGTCGGTTTTCAGCGCGCGACCGGCTGATTACGAAAGCGGCTCCCCTCGCTCGCCACCCGCGCAACGACGAACCCGCTCGTCGACTTGAGCGGGAGACGCATTTGCCGGATTTTCCCCTACAAAATGCAGCATTTGTAGCATTCACGACATGTGAAAAATGTCGTGAATTTCGCGATTTACATTTAAATATCATCGACTTGAAACCGCATCGCTTGCTGGCACCGGTTTTGCTGGAACAGGTTTGAACTTCTTTCCTTCAACCTTTGCAAAGAGCCAGCCATGACCACGCTAGACCAGACCGCCTTCAAACAACTCGAAGCTGAAAAGCGCCTGCAGAACCCGGTATTCAAAGACGCCACCGGGGAGACCGGCCGCTTTGGATTCCGCGGCGAAATCGCCATCAAGTTTGCGCAGCAGTTCGCCGACGAAGCGCGCCCGCCGGAACTAACGGCCGATCAGGTGATTGCCGTGGCGCAGGAAGGCAAGACCGGCATCGACTTCATGGCGGCCTATCTGCTTTCTTTCGAATCTCTGAAACCGCTGGTCGAGGCGATGGGCTCCACGCTGACTGCGGACGGCAAATATTTCCTGTTCTGCGACAACATCGACCTGTCCAAGCGCTATCAGGTCCCTTACAACGGCGCGACCTTTTATGTGCTGCCGATTTCCGAGGCGACGGTTTACAACGAGCTGCTGGATTTGCTGTATCTGGAACGCATCGATCTCAAGCGCCTGGATTCAGCCGGCAAGGTGAACCGGATCGCCGACAAGGCGATGACGTTTTCCGACACCTTCCCCGCCATGAGCTACGAGGAAGGTCTGAGCCGCATGGGCCCGGTACGCAATCCCAACGAAGGCCGGCCGGTTTAACCGGCCATCCGCCTGCC
>Ga0208375_1001412_pt1 | contig 27097 bp, 20 predicted proteins | sample RifOxyD1_FD_184038 | JGI IMG/M metagenome (GOLD analysis project Ga0208375, IMG submission 184038) | Soil microbial communities from Rifle, Colorado - Rifle Oxygen_injection D1 (SPAdes) | ecosystem: Environmental > Terrestrial > Deep subsurface > Rock core/Sediment | place: Rifle, Colorado...
AGACTTTTCTGGTCGAGATGGTTATTGGTTTTCCAGTGATACCAGAGCTCGAGCAACATTTGCTCGAGAGTGGTTATCCCTTTGATACCGGCCTTGATCACATCGTTGGCCGATTTGCCCTTATGGCATTCGTCGGCTTCGACACAGTCGCGCACGCGAATAGCATAGGTTTCGGTCGGTTCGCGATCATTCTTGGTGACAGCCTTGTCCAGATCGTCATAGAACCGCCAGGCTTTCTTGTCAAACCGTTGATAGCATCGATCAAATACCGCATTGCGGGTTAGACCTTTGGCCACCACGACCAACCAACCAAAACCGTCACGTTCTGCCGGCAACCTGATGTCAGTCGGATCCAGTTCGAGATTGAAAACCTCGCGGTAAAACTGGAGCCAGTTGGCGAGTCGGGGATCGATGGCTTTGGAACCTCGCCCCAAAGCCGTTTTCAAGGCCGAAGCCAATTCCCTCTCGTGACCGATCCAATACTGAACCTGTGATCGATTCATCTGCTTGAAGATTTTCACCACGATCGCGATGACTATGCCCAACAACTCCGCCAACTGTTCAAGTGTCGGCAGGACTCTCTCGGGTTTAACCTTTTTGGTTAACATGAGCTCTTCCTTTCTCTTTTTTCAAAAATTTCGACGTGCCAGACTAGCCTTTGGCTCTTCCTACAAACACGCCGTTCTGTTTTTAATTTTAGAATAAAATACATGATTAGTCAAGAGAATGTACAGTTAACCATATGGGGTGACAGTCTGCTAGGATTGGGGTGACGAAGGTTAACCATCCTTAATTAACAACATATGGCAAACAAGAACCAAATGTCGGCGTACCCGCCGAAGATCAGACAGAAGTGGTATTTCCTAGTGAAGAAGGCCAACAAGACTGTCGATGAGGTCTGTGACCTCTACGCCATCTCACGCAAAACCTACTACAAATGGAGAGAAAAAGATTGTGGTTCAAAAACCCACATCCCAAAGAAAGAACATCCGGAAACTAAAATCAAAGGAGAAATCAAGGTCTTCATCTGTAACGAAAAAGCGAGAATTAACTATGGTCCATTAAAAATGAAATTACTGATCAAAAGAAGATTCGGTGTTGATATTTCCACCACCGCTATTTACAAATTCTACAAAAAGAAAGGGTTGATCTTTCGTCCCCAAAAGAAACTGGCTTGGTATACACCAATCAAAGAAGCCGTAATACCTAAGCAGCCAGGCGATGTGATACAGATGGATGCTAAGTATGTCTGGGTAGACAATATGCGCAAATATCAGAGAACATTCGTTGATATCTATACCGGTTTTCAGTTTGCTGTTGTTTACGAAACAATGGAGGCAAGAGATACCATTTTTGCTTTTTTAGAAGCCGAGAAAGCCTTTCCTTTCCCAATTCTCGGAATCCAAAGTGACAATGGTAGTGAAAATCGTGGAGACTTTCACCGGTATTTAGTGGAAAAAGGCATTGCCCATTATTTCATTCCAAAATCATCACCAACTTGGGACGGAGCGGTCGAACGAGCCCATGGTGTCATTGATCAAGAATATTATTTAAATCCAAGAAAGCCGTGGAAAACTTTGTCAGAATATTTACAGTTTTACAATTACGAACGGATTCATTTGGGGAAATACTTAAATGGAATGATTCCGGTCGAGAAATGGCAGAAATACTTGTCCACAGTGTCACCCTTGAAGGTTAACTAAACACCATTACTAACTGGCTCCCCTTAGTAAGCAAGTTCAGAACTTATAATTGGAAAGAAATTGAGATGGAACTTCATTATAGTGGAATCTTAAACTCTAATCTTTTTAATAATCTTACTTATCAAAATTAAAATCAAATAAGGATAGACGGGGGCAGTTATAAGGAAGTAAATAAAAGCCCGTTCGGTTTGGTTTGAAAAGATGCCTTTAATGTTTGACATAATACCGTCTGGATACAAGGGTACCAAGACCAACACATCAAGTACCCAAAAGACAGCCCAAATAGAAGTCAGTATCCAGTACCATTGGCCTATCTTTTTTATTCTCTTTTCTTTATTCATATCTTGTATTTTACTATTTTGTAAAGTAAAGTAAAGGACAATGAAAGACCTCCCGTTACCGATTCTTAGACAAGGACTTGAGCGCAAATACCAAGCTTGCCTAGCCCTAGAGCAAGGTTTTAACCTTGTTATAGCCCTTCACGACTATATCCACTACATAAACGAACATCCAACTATTGATTATTTGTTTACTGAAAAAATACAAAAAGGAGCAGGAGATATTTTTGACCAGATAAGAAAAGAAGAAATTAAGACGGAAAAAGAGCTAGATAAAGTCTATTCAGAATTAGAGAAGTTAATAAAAAAACATAAAATCAAGGACCAAAAAGTTCTGTTACCCCTAGATGAGTATAAAAACTATAAAAGCGGACGATATTTAAGCTCTCTAGGGAAAGTAGAACCAATGCATAATGAACTAAGGGATATTATTGAAGCCCTTACCAACTCTGAGAACCGAGAATTGGTATCTAAATATGTCATACCGCCATCACCAAAAGAGACAGGGCCAAGATTTGGCAGGGTAAACCTTAGCGCTTCTTTTAAAGAATATGAGCTATTAAAGGATAGATTTGAAAAACAAAGTGAAGTTAGTGCGTGGGGTGCGTTTGATGCGGTATTTAAGTCCTACAAGGCGATAAGAGCTTATGCTTATGACATACAAAAAGACCAAGAAAATCAATCATTCTTAGCTGATTCCAAGTTTATAGCTAGCGCAGTTGAATCCATCAAAAGAGAAAGCGAGTGGTTAGGTACAAATACCCATAGTGCAAAACCTTTCTTTTTCCGCGAATACTCAAATGCCGTGCTTAGTCGTTTACATCTAGCATTGCTTGATGAGCTAGATAATTACGGACAAGTCAAAGACCAAAAGTTACCAGAAGGAGTGCGTGAGCGTCTTGATACAGGAGCGATAATTGAATCCTTTAGCGGACAAGGAGTCCGACCAGAAACTTCCATAAAAGATGGAAATGGTTATTTTAGGTTTAATAGAGAGGGGCAACCCGTGAAAGTTGGCAAAGTAAAAAATCAACCCTTTAAACTTTTGGAGATTCTTGTCGCAGACCCTTTTGAAGCATACAAAAAAGTTGAGAATATATTTGAGGGAATTTGGGGTAATAAATATAAAGATAATAAAAGTCCAGACTCGCTGAATTTTAAGATTCAAAAAATTGAGCAGGTCCTAAAAGAATTACAAAGAATTAAGGAGTTTAAAGGTAGTCGTCTTGAGCTAGATTTTTCACCTGATAGCAAGAGGGGCGTAAGATTGATAATAACCGCCCCAGTGGAAAAATCCTAGTATCTTTTATTTTAACTAGTGGAAAGATTTGAAACTTTATATAAAATAAAGGTTTTTTATAGTATAAAAAGATTTTTTCCACCAATTTTCCACTGAATATCGCAAGGCTAGTGGAAATTTTACAATAAGTGCGTGAATAATTTAGAAAACGCACAAATTACAGTAGATATTTTTGAAGACTACGAAGCCAAGAGCAATCTGGTCGGGGCTTTTAGCATTTTATTAAAAGTTTATCAGCGTAATCCTCAACTCTATGAAGAAACAAAAAATCCGCCCAATAGCGGATTCCTTGACGAGAATAAGAAGTCCTCCCAGACCCTTAAACTTGATTAAAGTTTAGCAAATTATAAGCGTAATTTCAAGCAAAAATATGATAGACACAATAATTTTAAGCATACCAAAAGATAAGATTATCAGTATTGATATGACGGCTAATGGTGTAGACCCTTGGGACCTACATTCTAAATATCAAGGTTATGAAAAGTATATTAGGAACGCGTCAAACAAAGATAAAGAAAGTGGCTTATATTTTCCACGTCTAACAGGTATCAAGCGGAACTTTGGCAAGCAGGGCAAGCTGGACCAAAGCGTTAAAATTGAATTTTCAGCGCCAAAACTTCTTTACCTTAACAACTTAGACGAACTAGAAGAAAAAGATTTTGGCCAGATAATCAGCGCTCTAGAAAATAGGTTGCGAAGAATGGGCGTTATCGTCTCCGAACAGACACTAAAAGAAGCTTCTGTTTCGGCGGTCCATTACTCAAAGAATGTAATCCTCGCTAATGGTTACACTTGCCAATATGTCTTATCAGAACTAGGCAAAATAAACCTTAATAAGCGATTTGATTTGACTAGGGCTAGGTATATGAATGACGGCCAAAGTATCGCCCTCTATACTATCTCTCACTCCCTTGTTTTCTACGACAAGATAGCGGATATTGCCAAGCCAGAAAAAAGAGCGATTGATAAAGAGCAAAACCCTTTTCAGTACAGCTTATTCTCTCAGCTTAATAAAAAAGCAGAGATTTTGAGGTTAGAAATTCGCTTGAGTAAAAAACAAAAACTTAATAGCTTGTTTGAGAAATTAGGTTATCAAAAAAACCCGACTTTTGAGGATGTCTTCAGGATAGATAAAAGCTTGGCCGTTATTAAACATTATTGGTCCACAATGATTAAAGATAGCGCTGTTTCTCTGTTTGCCTTCTCGCCCACAACCAAAGACCTCTTAAAACAAATTTTGCTGGCCGATAAAACCTTAAAACTAAAACAGGTGCTTTATTTTGTTGGCTTAATACAAGTAGCCAAAGAAGGAAACGGGATGAGAGAAACTAGAGCTATTTTGGCCAAGTATTCAGATGATAGGTCTTGGTATAGAGCCGTAAAAGATTATCGGGAAATAAACAGCAAGCTTGCCAATATAAAGCCTAGGGATTGGCTGGACCAAGTAGAAAGACAGCTGGCCGATTATATCCCCTATCGTTTATCCACTTCTCAAGATTTGCCTTGTAAAGAATAGTCAAGTATAATTAATCAATATGAAAAAGTATAGTGCCATTTGTGGAGCTGAAGAAGAGGGAAAAGAAAATTACACTAAATCAGGTTTTAATAGTGAGGAAGAGGCAAGGGAATATATAAAATCGAAACTTTGCGAAAGTTGCAAAGTAAATGCCTCCTCTCTAGATGAGAGTCCTTGTTTTGCTGAATGGCTAATTGAAGAATACGATGATAAAAATGAAAAATAAAGAATTTTATACAGCACAGGAGCTAGCCGATAAACTCCGAGTGAACATAATGACAATTTATCGGTATATTAAGGCGAAAAAACTCAAAGCCTACAAGATAGGCAAAGAGTTTCGGATAGACAGGTCGGAGTTTGATAAATTTTTAAAGAAAGCAAGCACAAAATAATATGGCTGGATTATTCAAGAACAAAATCATAAAGGAAAAAATTGAGAGGTATGAGATACCAGATTTTGAGCGGAAGATTGCCCTCGTCAAGCAGTGGTCAGATGCCTACACAAATGGCGAACTTCAGAAAAAGACCGAGACTCAATGCGAGCAGGCCTTCAATCAAGATTTTTTCATTCATATTCTCGGCTATTCTGCCTTTCCTAAAGAAAACTACACTATTCAACCAAAAGACAATGTAGATAGCGGAGGTGGCCAGATACCCGATGCTACCCTAGGATATTTTAATGATGGTTATAAAAGAGTGATTGCGGTAGTAGAAATTAAAGATGCTAATACCCCACTTGATAAATCACAGCGACGAGAAGGTAGTTTAAGCCCCATACAGCAAGCTTTCAAATACAAGCCACAATTTAAAGAATGTGGTTTTGTTATCGCTACCAACTTTTTTGAAATAAGGCTATTTAGAGATAATCAACTAGATTATGAACAATTTACACTGTCTGAGCTGGTAGACCCCAAAAATAATTATTTCAATTTTCGTAAATTTTTCTACCTTCTCAACGTTAAAAACTTTATTACAGAAAAAGGTCAAACAGAGACCGAAATGCTACTTTCGGCTATCCGTATTGAGCAAGAAAAAATCACTAATAAATTTTACAATAAGTATAAAAAACTTCGTGAAGACTTGATTAATGATATTGTAAAAAATAACACGGAAATAAAGCGACCTGATTTTTATAGTCATATCGTTGAAAAGGCGCAAAAAATTGTGGACCGAGTAGTTTTCATTTGTTTCTTTGAGGACAGTGGCCTATTGCCAGATAACAAGCTCATAGAGGTTGTGGAATTTGCCGACAAGCACGGCTTATCTTCTTGGACTGTAATGAAAGACTTTTTTACGGCAGTTGACGTTGGTAGTTCAAAAATGGAAATACCAGACGGTTACAATGGAGAGCTCTTTAAGCAAGACAATGATTTGAATAATCTCATAATAAGCGACACTGTCTGTAAGTCTTTTGTAGATTTTTCCAAATTTGATTTCCAAGAAGATTTATCGGTAAATATCCTCGGGCATATTTTTGAACAGTCTATAACAGACCTTGAGAGGTTAAAGAAATATTCAGAAAGTAGTGAGATAGTAGACATTAAAAAAGAAACTAAAAGGAAAAAGGATGGAATATTTTACACTCCTGAGTATATTGTTGATTCAATCATAAGAAAGTCTCTCGGTAGATATTTAGAGGACAAGGAACAAGAAATCCTAGCTAAACACAAGCTAGATAGTAACAAGATAAAAACTGACAAGACTTATGACACTCGGGCATTCAACGCTTACACTGAATATAGAGACGCCTTATATTCCATAAAGGTTTTAGACCCCGCTTGTGGTTCAGGAGCATTTTTAGTAAAAGTTTTTGACTACCTAGTTTCCGAACATAAAAGAATTTCAAATATCATTGCTGACATAAAAGGTACAGCCAGTCTCCTCTCAAGTGAGGATTATATTAAGACTATCCTACAAAATAATATATACGGTGTGGACATTAACCCAGAAAGTATAGAAATTACGAAGCTTTCCTTATGGCTAAAATCTGCTAAAAAAGGTCATAAACTAGTTACTTTAAAGGAGAATATTAAATGCGGTAATAGTCTAATTAATAACCCTGAGATTGCAGGAATTAGTGCTTTTAACTGGTCCAAGGAATTTTCGGAAATTCTCACTGGTGGAGGATTTGATGTGATTATTGGTAATCCTCCGTATATAAAAGAATATACAAATCGGCAAGCATTTGATGGTCTACATTCAAATCCATATTACGAAGGAAAAATGGATTTATGGCAATTTTTTGCCTGTCTAGGTATAGATTTACTTAAGAAGAACGGTTACCTGTCATATATTGCTCCAAGTAGTTGGCTGACTAACTCTGGAGCAAAGAAGACTCGAAATAAAATATTAAAAGAAAGCAAAATTATAGAGTTTATTGATTTTGGAGATTATAATGTCTTCTCTCAAGCAGGTATACAAACAATGATTTTTGTCTTAAAAAAGACTGGGTCTGACGATGGAAAGTTAATCTACACAAAATTTACCAAGAGTGATGACATCGAAAACTCTTTATCTAGCGATAGTAAAATAGACTTCAAACAATCAGACCACTTTGATAAAACGATTACATTTATTGAAAGCAAAGATGACGTAGGCCTCTTAGATAAAATTCTAAGTCAAAAGAACTTTGAACTAACTCCTAAGGAGATTGCTCAAGGTATAGTGTTCCCTCAAGATTTCGTTAATAAAAAAAGCCATTCAATAGTAAAAAGTTCTAATATTGGTGATGGTATATTTGCCCTATCAGAAAGAGAAAAAAATAACTTAAACTTATCCCACAAGGATAGTGAGCTAGTAAAGCCGTACTACACGACGGAGCAAATTAATAGGTACTACAGTAATAACAAAAACAGATTGTGGATTATCTATACTGATTCCAGATTTAAAGATAAAAAACTGATTGATGAATATATTAATATTAAGTTACATTTGGATAAATTTACAGATGTGATGACCTCGTCTAACAAGCCCTATGGTCTCCATCGGGCTAGAGATGAAAGGTTTTTCGTTGGGGAAAAAATTGTAGTAGTTAGAAAATGTCCCGATAGACCAATATTTAGCTATGTTGACTTTGAGTCATATTTATCAGCCACTTTTTATATAATCAAAAGCGACAGAATAAATATAAAGTATTTAACTGGCCTACTAAATTCAAACCTAGTCAGGTTTTGGCTAAAAAATAGGGGTAAAATGCAAGGTAATAACTTCCAGTTAGATAAGGAACCTCTATTAGAAATCCCAATCCACAAAGCGAATAATGACACTGAAAATGAAGTTATTGTAAGGGTTGATGAGATTATAAAGAAGAACGTGGAGCTGAAAGAAATGACAATAAGGACTATAGAGTTACTGCGCCACCAACTTGGTCTAGAAAAAACGAGCAAAAAATTGGAAAAGCTTTTTGAACTAGACTTTGACAACTTAATAGCACTTAGTAAAAAAGAATTGCCTATTGGTATAAAAGGTGAAATGTTGGATTACTTTACAAAAGAGAAAAGAAAGATTTTAGAGTTAAGAAACGAAATAAGCAGGATTGATAATGAGATAGATAATCTTGTCTATGGTATTTATGCTTTAAACGAGGAGGAAATAAAAACCATAAAAGAATTAAAATAGGTCTATGAAAGCAATAATCCTAGCAAGGGTATCAACCGAAGAGCAGAAAGAAGCTGGCAATTCCTTGCCTGCTCAAGTTAAACGATTAGAGGATTATTGCCAAAGAAAGGGATTTGAGATAGTAGAAACTTTTAGCTTTGACGAGAGCGCCTACAAAACAAAACGGGATGAGTTTGATAAGGTCATTGCCTTAATAGAAAATCAGAAAGAAAAAGTAATTGTCTGCTTTGACAAAGTGGACCGCTTATCAAGAAATATCTTTGACCCTAGAGTCCCCAAGCTTTACCAAATGGCTAGGGACGGAAAAATAGAAATTCACTTTGCCTCAGACGGACAAATACTAGACGACAAAACAAGCTCTCTCCAAAAGACTAATTTCAATATGAGTTTAGTTTTTGCTGAATACTATTCTTCGGCTATTAGCGATAATGTTAAACGAGCTTTTGAAGCCAAAAGGAGACGAGGCGAGGCAACGGGACCAGCTTCGCTTGGTTATAAAAATGATTCTTCTCTTGATGGTAAAAAAATAGTAATACCTGACCCAGACAAGGCCCACCTTGTAACCAAGTTATTTGAGTTATATGCAACGGGTAATTATTCTATTAAAACTCTGCGAACGGAAATAACCAGACTTGGCTTGCGCACAAGGGAAGGAAAGGAACCCTCAATGAGTGTTATAGAAAACATCCTGAAAAAGACCGTCTATACGGGATTGGCCTATTCAAAAAAATATAACCTCTATTATCCACTCCCAAAATTACACCCATTAGTTACCAAAGAGGTTTTTGATAAATGCCAAGACATACGAACTGGCCGTAAATTAAATGTTATCTTCAAGTCTAAAAGCTATATTTTTGGAAATTGCTTACTTCATTGCAAAGACTGTGGTTGCGCATATAGCCCAGAAACCCATAAGGGTCTTAACTACTATTCTTGTACAAATTCTAAGGGTATATGTAAGAAGGAGCTTGTGAGAGAAGAGGTGCTTCTAGAGCCGATATACGGCCTTTTGGGGCGTTTTGAGGGCATACCTGAAGCTGTGCAGAACGGCTTAGTAAACGAGTTAAGGAAGACCAGCGAAACCGAGGTTGAGTACCACAATAAAGAGATTAAAAGGATACAGTCTGAATATCTTAAGGTTCAAGAAAAGATAGACCGCTTGCTAGACGCTTTTCTAGAACAGACGGTTAGTATTACTAAGGACATCTATGACAAAAAAATGCAGAGCTTAAAAGACCAGCAGACAAAGTTGGGAATTGAATTAGAAGAGCATACTAAAGCAGACCACGACTATAAAACCACTATAGCTACAGTGTTTACCATCGCTCGTAATGCTAAGAAGATTTTTGATAGTTCTGAAACTCACGAGAAAAGAGCATTTTTGAATTTTATACTTCAGAACCCTGTCGTAAACGGAAAAAACCTAGAGTTTACAACGAAAAAACCTTGGAATCTGGTACTAGAATTAGCTAGTACCCCTACTTGGCTCCGCGGGTAGGATTCGAACCTACGACCAATCGCTTAACAGGCGACCGCTCTACCACTGAGCTACCGCGGAATATATTATATTCAATTACGATAGCCACACTGAGTCCCGACGCATGGGTCGGGATCCCGACTTTACGTCGGGGCTACCGCGGAATTAATTTTTTAACGAACTAACGAGATTATCATAGCAAAAAACCTCAAAAAGGCAAATCGAAAAATCGCTTTAATCGACAACGTATTTCTGCTACAATACTGGCACCATGCCTATCAAAACCGCTTGGGACCTGACCCCTCTCTTCTCCGGCATCGATGATCCGAAATTGACTGAAACAGCCAAGGCTTCAACCATGACTGTCGAGGCTTTTGCTCGCAAATGGCAGGACCGCGACGACTGGCTCGTGAACCCCACTATCCTCAAAGAAGTGCTGGATGAATACGAACGTCTGATGCACGACCAAGGCCACAATAGTTTGGCGATGTATTATCTATGGCTATCATCAGAGCTAAACCAAGGCGATACCCAAATCCGTGCCAAATTGAATCAAGCTCGACACCTAGCTCAAAATTTAACCAACAAAACCCAATTTTTTGGTTTGCGCCTAGCCCGAGTCTCAACCAAAATTCAAACCGAATTTTTACAACATCCAGAGCTAAAAAACTACCAACATTTTTTAGCTAACGTTTTTGCCACCGCTCCCTATCTCCTATCCGAAGCCGAAGAAAAAATTCTCAATCTTAATTCCGGCGTCGCTTATGGCAACTGGATCCAAATGACTGAAAGTTCTCTCTCCAAAGAAGAACGGGAGATCGCCGGCCAAAAAAGAGGCTTCGCTGAAATCACCGGTTTGATCAGTAGTCAAGATAAAAAAATTCATCAAGAGGCCGTCAAAGCTTTTGATGAATTTTTGGCTAAAAAAATCGACATGGCCGAAGCCGAAATCAATTCGGTTTTGGAATACAAAAAAATTGATGATGAATTGCGGGGCACGACTCGACCCGATCAATTGCGCCATCTTGAAGACGATCTGGAAACAATCACTGTTGACACGATGTTGGCTTTGGTTACCGACCACTTTCAATTAGCTCATGATTTTTACCAACTCAAAGCCAAATTGCTCGGTCAAACCAAGCTGGCTTATCACGAACGAACCATCCCCTACGGTCAAATCGGCCGACATTATGAATTTACCGAAGCGGTAGCAATCGTCGAAAAAACACTGTTGGCTGTTTCGCCAAAATTAGCTGAAAAATTTAAAAATTTATTGACTAATGGCCAAGTTGACGCCTTGCCTAAAACCGGCAAAAACGGTGGCGCTTTTTGCGCTCACGATTTACTCTCGGCGCCGACTTATGTTTTTCTCAATCATACCGGTGAATTTAAAGATGTGCTGACTCTAGCTCATGAAATGGGTCATGCTCTCAACAACGAACTAATGCGCGAAAAATTAAACGCCCTAGATTTTGGCGGACCGATCAGCACGGCTGAAGTCGCCAGCACTTTAGTGGAATTGCTGGTGGCCGAAGAATTGGAAGCGGGGGTAGATGAAGAAACCAAGTTGGCCCTGCTGGTATCACGTCTCGATGATGATATTGCCACGATTTTTCGCCAAGTCTCCGCTTATCATTTTGAACAAAGTCTGCATGAAGATTTTCGTCAAACCGGTTTCCTGTCTGCCCAAAATATTGGCCAACTTTTCAAACAAAAAATGACAGACTATTTGGGACCAGCCGTGTCCTTCGAAACCCAACACGAAAAATGGTGGATTTATTGGAGCCATTTCCGGCGTTATTTTTATGTTTATTCCTATGCTTCCGGCTTACTCATCGCCAAAGCTCTACGCAACAAATTGCGAGAAGACAAAAATTTTATCGACAAAATCATTGAAATTTTATCGGCCGGTTCTTCGCTGGCACCGAAAGATATTTTTGCTCACGCTGGTTTAGACATTGGCCAACCGGATTTTTGGCAAAAAGGTTTAGCGGAAACTAGTCGTGATCTCGCCACTGCCGTCGCCCTGGCCAAAAAACTAGGCAAAATTTAATCTTATAACATCCGTTCACGATCGTGAACGGATGTTATCATAATTGTGGACCTAGCCGGAATCGGACCGGCGCCTCGTCAATGCGAATGACGCGTCGTACCACTAGACTATAGGCCCTTAATTGACCGATTATAGTAAAAATCGTCTATTTTTGCTAGTTTTATAATAATGGCAAAAAAGATGGTCAAAAAAGCTGATTTCGTAAAAATCTTAAAAACTGGTGGGATCGGAGTCCTACCAACCGACACGGTTTACGGTCTGGTCGGTTTGGCTCTGTTGCCAGAAACAGTAACCAGAATTTATAAAGTCCGCCGACGGACTCCGACCAAACCGCTGATTATTTTGATCAGTAAAATCGCTGATTTAAAAAAATTCGGGATTGAATTAAGCCCTGAGCAAAAAAATTTTTTGGCTAAAAATTGGTTTATCTCGCCAGAGCAAGGCAGAGGCGGACCCGGGCCGGTCAGCATCATTCTCCCCCTGCCAAAAGCCAATTGGGTTAAATTTAAATACCTGCATCGAGGCACCAAGGCTCTGGCCTTTCGTCTGCCCGCCGATAACGCTTCGCACAATCATGCGGACAAGCCGTCTAGTCAACCACTCCTAAAAATGCTCGCGTCCACAGGGCCTCTAGTGGCCCCCAGCGCCAATCCAGAAGGTCTACCGACCGCCAAAAATATCACCGAAGCCAAAAAATACTTTGGCGACAAGGTAAATTTTTACTTGGCCGGCCGAACTAAAACCAAACCATCCACATTAGTCAAAATCGACAAAAATGGTAGGATAGAGGTAATAAGAAAATAACCAAGATGGCCACGATAAATTACGACCAATTTAAACAAACCGAATTAAAAGTAGTGAAAATTTTAGAGGCCGAGAGAGTTGAAGATTCGGACAAGTTGTTGCGCCTCAAAGTGGCGCTCGGTGATTCGGAGCGTCAAATCATTGCCGGTATTGGTAAAGCTTATGAACCGGCCACTTTAGTCGGTCGGCAAATTGTCATCGTGGCTAATCTGGAGCCACGCTCACTGATGGGATTAGAAAGCCAAGGGATGATTCTAGCTGCTCACGGCGAAAATGGCGAGGCGGTTTTGTTGTCGCCAGACAAAGAGGTGCCAGTTGGATCGGAAATAAGCTAATCCCATTAGAGACAGATCGCGATCTACATTAATATCAGAGAATTATATTGAATCTTATGGCCAATTTTACATTATTAACACTAATATATCGCCGCGATCGCGGTCTCTAACGGGATGCGCAAAATACTTTTTTTAATTATCATCGCCGTTCTCACCTATTTCGGTAGCACTTATCTATTTTCCAATCTTAAAAAAGCGCCAAAAATTACCGATTTTGCCAGCTGTGAAAAAGCCGGCCGGCCGATCATGGAGTCCTATCCTCGACAATGTCAGGGACCAAGTGGAAAAATGTATGTCGAAAAAACCGACAATCGCGATCTTGATACCGACCCGATCATTCTCGCACCAGACCTGTCGCGACCCTTGGTCAGTCCCCTCAACCTAGCCGGCGATGCGCGCGGTTTTTGGTTTTTTGAAGGACAGTTTCCAATCAAATTGATTGACGATAAAAACAATGTTGTTGCCACCGCCACCGCCAAAGCCAAGGGTGAATGGATGACCACCGAATTTGTCACCTTTTCCGCCACTTTGAATTTTAAAAATCCCGAAGCTAAAAAAGGCGAATTGATTTTAATTAAAGACAATCCCTCCGGCCTAAAAAGTCAGGATCAAGAAATTCGTCTACCCATCTTTTTCCAAAAAATGAACGACTCGATTGAAAAGATAAACGTGACAAAAAAAGTCTCACCAGCGACCACTGCGACTTCGACCGACAGCGGTAGCGAAGAAGCCACTTCCAGCCACAACAATTAACGCCAACCGATCTAAATTACAACACGATTTTTTTAAGAAAAAAAGTCTTTTTTGGTTTATAATAGCAAAATTATCAAGTCATAAGTTTAAAAGTTTTTTAAAAAACCATGGAAAATAATAAACAATTAATTTGGGGCGGGATTGTGATTGGCGCGGTCGTCCTGTTGATTGGTTCGGGGGTTTTGTTCGCTGATAAAAATTCCGACCAGCCGATCAATCAAGTCAATTTGGGTTTAGGTGGAAACAATAGTCAAGGTGGCGCGATCAATGTCCGACCAGTATCGGAGCAAGATCACATTTTGGGTAGCGCCAAGGCGCCGGTCAAAATTATTGTCTATTCCGATTTGGAATGCCCTTTCTGTAAACGCTTTCATTTTGATCTGTTGAAAGTCGCTAAAGATTTCGGACCAGAAAAAGTCGCGATCATTTATCGCCATTTCCCGCTCGACAATCTCCACAGTAAAGCTCGCGCTGAAGCGATGGCCACCGAATGTGCCGCCGAAATGGGTGGCAGTGAAAAATTCTGGCAATACTTGGATAAAGTTTACGCCGAAACTCCTTCCAATAACGGTTTGGATCTAGCACTCCTGCCTCAATTTGCTTCTCAAATCGGTTTGGATGCTAAAACTTTCAAGGCTTGTTTGGCCAGCAACAAATATGCCGACAAGATCGAACAAGCGGTTCAAGAAGCCATTTCGGCTGGCGCTCAAGGCACGCCTTATCCAGTCATCATTGACACCAAAGGTAAAGTCACGGCCCTCAAAGGTGCCCTGCCTTATGAAAATTTGAAGCAAGTGGTTAGCGAAGCATTGAAGTAATAAGTAGTAAAAATCCCCCCAGCGCGCCCGAAGACGCGCTGGGGGGATTTTTAGTTTTGATTTTTTACTTACTACTTATTATTGGTACCCCAACAATCTCCGCGCCTTGTCATGTTGGCGAATTTTCTCGTGAGCTTTGGCTTCGATCTGGCGAATACGTTCACGCGTGACACCAAATTCCTTGCCGACTTCTTCCAGTGTCCGCAAAACACCATCGGTCAAACCATGACGCATTTCTAAAATTTTCCGTTCCTTAGCCGACAGATCGGACAAAATTTCTTCGATCTGATCCCGCAAAATTCGGCGGGACACTTCCTGGTCGGGCGGAGCAATTTTATCATCCGCAATAAATTCGCCGAGAGTTGATTTGTCATCATCGTCATCGGTGGGTTTGTCGAGACTGGCCGTGCTCTGATCGATTTTTTCAATGGTGTGAATTTTTTCTAAATCTACCCCCATTTCCGTTGCCATTTCTTGGGGCAGAGGTTCACGACCCAAGTCTTGTGACAAGCGCCGATAGATTTGTTTGTATTTGGCAATCGTTTCCACCATGTGAACCGGGATCCGAATGGTGCGCGACTGGTCGGCCAAAGCCCGCGTCACCGCTTGACGAATCCACCAAGTAGCGTAAGTGGAAAACTTGTAGCCCTTGCGCCAATCAAATTTTTCCACCGCTTTAAACAAACCAATATTCCCCTCTTGAATCAGATCGAGGAGGGTCAATTCGGAACTGCGACCAACATATTTTTTAGCAATCGACACCACCAAACGCAAGTTGGCATTGGCTAGACCTTTACGCGCCTCCTCATCACCAGCCAAAATCCGCCGCGCCAATTCTTTCTCTTCCATCGCATTGAGCAATTTGTGACGACCAATTTCCTTCAAATACATTTGGACTGAATCGAGCGATGAACCAGTCTCACCCCGACCCAATTTAACTTTTTCCGGAATCGCCAGAGAATCATCCAACAAATTGCTTTCCTCCAACACATCAACACCAGCTTCATCAAAACGATTATAGAGTTCCTCTAAAAAAATCAGATCCGATTCCACACTGGGAAACTCTTTCAACAATTCGGAATAAGTGATAAAACCACGTTGCCGACCACGCATCACCAAAATCTTGGCTCGTTCCTCCATTTCCATTTTATTTTTTGGACCAAAAATTTTTGTCGGCATTCCACCGCTTTTTTTCAATGTTTTTTTACCAGCTCGAACCAACCCTTTTTTGGCGGTCAATTTTTTGGTTTTTTTCGTCACCACTTTTTTGCTAGTTTTTTTCAACGATAACTTTTTAACCACTTTTTTCTTAACAATTTTTTTAACAACCTTCACCGTCTTTTTTCCACCTTTTTTGCTAGTTTTTTTCTTGATCATGTTATTTAAAATTACTTTCTATATTGATTTAATTCCAAAGTTATAGCTTGGCACTTTTTCAACCATTTATCAAGCTCGAGTTGGTCACCGACCGCCTCGGCTTTTTTCAGCGCCTGCATCGCTTCTCGCAATTGTTCGCGCAAATTTTCTAAATGTAAATTATTAAAGAGTTCGAGGATTTCGGTTTGCAATTTTTCCGATCCCTGAAAAAAGAATTCGGCTTCCATTACTAACGCCCCTTCTTTTTTGATCCGCACTTCCCTCTCGGCTTGATACGAATCTGGGCCAATGATTTCTTTCAACCGGTCAATCAATTGGTTGGGATCAACCGCTCTTTCCGGCAGAGATTCCAACCAAAAAATCAAACCAAAAATCTTGTTCAAAATAGCACTAGAACGAGTATCGGAAACTAGAGTTTGGTCGGTGGGCGGACGATTGGTCACGATCGAATCTGGTTCTAAACGCAAGTTGGCCAAATCAGACCAAATCGCTTCCTCGCCAATCCCCAACAATTGCGACAACTTGGCGACAAAGTGGGCTTGTTCCATTTTTTTACCCAAAGCTTTGATAATCGGTAAAACATTTTCATTGACCAGACGCGATAATTCCAAACCAGTCTTGCCTTCGGCCAACAGAGCGTCGATCAAAAAATCGATATGATGTTTAGAATTTTTGATCGCTGACAGCCAGTCTTGCGGATCTTTTTTGATAACTTCGGCCGGATCTTGACCAGCCGGCAATTTGGCAATTTTCACATTTAAACCGGCCCCTTGGGCAAGAGTAATCGCCCGACGCGAGGCCTTGAGACCAGCTAAATCGTAATCATAAGCCATAATCAAATTTTTAGTCATCCGTCCGATCAAAGTAATTTGTTCCGGTGATAAAGCGGTCCCCGATCCGGCAATGGTATTGGCTAATCCGGCCTGATGAGACATAATCAAATCTACTTGTCCTTCGACTAAAATAGCAAAATCGTGACGACGCATTTCTACTTTGGCTTTATCGTAACCAAACAAGAGTCGGGATTTATCAAACAAAAATGTCTGGGGCGAGTTAACATATTTGGCTACCTCCGGACCAGCTGACGCTTCAGCCGACCGACCAGCCGGAAAAATCCGACCGGAAAAACCGACAATCCGTCCCGCCGAATCGCTAAGCGGAAACATAATTCGACTACGAAAACGGTCATAATAAACTTCACCCCTGACGCCAGTTGTCCGTTCAGCTTTGATCACCATCCCCGTCTCCAGCATTTCGTTGAGAATAAAACCCTGACCAAGAAGAAAATCGTGAAGTTGACGCCAACCATCTGGAGCAAAACCGATCTGAAAATGTTTTTGTGTTTCGGTTTTAATTCCTCGATCAGCGAGGTAGGCTAGCACCGGCTGATTTTTGCCGAGAGCTTCTTGATAGAATTTGGTGGCCAAAGCCATCAACTGAAACAAACGTTCATTCGGTCGCGGTCCATCACGATGGTCATTAACAATTTCCACACCGGCCCGTTCGGCTAAAATTTTTAAAGCGCCCAAAAAATCCACTCCTTCGATATCTTGCACGAAAGTAAAAATATCACCGCCTTTATTGCAACCAAAGCAATGATAGCTTTGGCGACTGGGCGAAACAAAAAATGATGGGGTTTTTTCGTTATGAAAAGGACATCGAGCTCGAAAATTGAGACCCGCCTTTTCCAACTTCAGGTAAGACCCGACCACGTCATCTATTGAGAGTCGGGCCTTGATTTGTTCTACCGTCGAAGACATTAATTGTTATTCTTCTTGCGCTTCAGCCACATTATCCTCCATCTCCGCCTTTGGCGTCAAACCAGTACCAGCCGGAATCAAACGGCCAATGATGACATTTTCTTTCAAACCACGCAAACGATCCAAACCACCCTTGAGCGCTGTCTCTACCAACACCTTGTTGGTGTGCTGGAAAGAAACCGCAGACAAGAAACTACTGGTCGACAGAGCCACATCGGAAATACCGAGAAGAACTGAATCGGCAATGGCTTCTTCTTGACTTTGACTTCGAATCAAATTATTTTCTTCAAACAATTCGATTTCTTCTACCACTTCGCCGACCGAAAACTTGGTATCACCTGCCGTCTTGATTTTCCGACGAGAAAACATCTGACGAACAATAATTTCCACGTGCTTGCGAGCAATATTGACACCCTGCAACTCATAGATAGCGTTAATTTCTTTCATGACATAATCTTCGGTGGCATTGCGACCGGCCAATTTAAAGAGTGAGGTTAGCTCCACCGCACCATCAGTCAAAACTTGACCCTTGGTCACCCGTTCGCCTTTTTTAGTATAGAGGGTGCGATTTTGAGGCACGGAATATTCCACGGTATTTGATTTACTGGATTTTTTGCGACTTTCCAAATCAACCAAAATAGTGATGAGATGTTCTTTGCCATCATTTTTAATTTCCGACACTTCACCATCGATTTCCGAAATCAAGGCCGGATTTTTAGGCTGACGGCGCTCAAAAATTTCTTCGACTCGCGGTAGACCACCGACAATGTCAACGCCACCAGTACCGATACCACCCGAGTGTTTGGTCCGCATCGTCAACTGCGTGCCCGGCTCGCCGATAGCCTGAGCTGCGACCACCCCGATCGGCTCGCCGATTTTAACGAGATCACCTCGGCCCAAATCTTGACCATAACATTTCTGACAGAGACCCTTGATCGTCTTGCAAGTCAACGGCGTGCGAACAACAACCGAACCGACACCGGCAGTATCCACCGCTCGAGCATCGGCCAAGGTCAACAAATGGCCTTTTTTAAACAAGACTTGGCCGTCGGCCCCGATAATATCTTTGAGAATGATACGTCCTTTGATGATATTTGCCAGACCGGTATTAAAGCCGGTAACCGAAGACAAATTGATCGTCTTGCCTTCTTTGTCGCCACAATCTTCTTCGCGAATGACCACATCTTGCGACACATCCACTAATTTTCTGGTCAAATAACCAGCCTTGGCGGTATTCAAAGCCGTATCCGCCAAAGTTTTGCGTGAACCGTGAGTCGTAATAAAGTATTCGATCGGTGACAAACCTTCTTTATAAGAAGGAATCACCGGATAGTCCACCAGCATCCCCGCCGTGTTGATAATTAAACCTTTCATGCCGGCCATTTGAGAAATCTGACTAATCGAACCACGAGCATTGGAATTTAACATCACCGCGACCGGACCTTTGGGATCAAGAGTGCCGGGAATTAATTTTTCAATTTTGCTTTTGGCGCGATTCCAAATTTCAATGGTCAAACGATAACGTTCATTTTCTGACAACAAACCATCTTGAAATTTATCTTCCACTTGAGCCACTTCTTGTCGCGCCGAAACAATAATGCCTTCTTTTTCAATCGGCACATTGACGTCATCCATTCCCCAAGTAATACCAGATTTGGTGGCATATTTGAAACCGAATTTTTTTAAGTTGTCCAAAATATCCGGCAGACGAGACAAGCCATAACGAGCAGTAAGATCTTCGATCAATTTGGTCATCACTTTGCCGGAAATTTCTTTGTTCACAAAAGAAAAATCAGACGGCAAATTGATATTGAAAAGAATCCGACCAACTGAAGTCTCAAAACGTTGACCGGAAAACTCACCATATTTTTCCGGCTTGCCACCCAGCACGGTAATTTTGGCGCGTAGAGACAGTTCGCCAAAATCATGAGCCATAATCGCGGCATTGGGCGTAGAGTAAAAACTACCTTCGCCTTTTTCACCTTCGGCAATTTGCGTGGTCCAGTAAGCGCCGAGCACAATATCCATACGCATGTTGGCGACAATATCGCCCGAAGCCGGTTTCAGTAGGTTTTTACTGGAAGCGATCAATTCTTTCGCTTCCCATTGAGCCATATCAGATAGAGGGACGTGCACCGCCATTTGGTCACCATCGAAGTCGGCATTGAACGGCGCGCAAACCAACGGATGAAGCTGAATCGCATTGCCTTCAATCAACACCGGTTGAAAAGCTTGGACGCTCAATCGGTGTAGAGACGGCGCGCGGTTCAAGAAAACATACTTACCCTTGATCACTTCTTCCAAGATCGCCCAAACTTCGGTCGTGCCCTCATCGATCAGACGACCGGCACCCCGAATATTGAAAGCCAATTCGCGTTCCAAAATTTTAGAAATCACAAACGGTCGGAAAAGTTCCAACGCCATATGTTTAGGCAAACCACATTGGCTAATCTTCAATTCCGGACCAACGACAATTACCGATCGTCCAGAGTAGTCAACCCGCTTACCGAGCAAGTTTTGGCGAAAACGACCTTGCTTGCCTCGGAGAGAATCGGCCAGAGATTTGAGTGGTCGACGTTGCGATTGATTCATCGCTCCTTCGCCAGCACCACCCGAACGGATCGAGTTGTCGATCAAGGCATCAACGGCTTCTTGCAAGATCCGCTTTTCATTACGCAAAATAACTTCCGGCGCGTTGAGCTCGATCAGTTTTTTTAATCGATTGTTGCGATTGATAATCCGACGATATAAATCGTTGACATCCGAAGTGGCATGACGACCACCATCGAGTGCCACCATCGGTCGCAGAGCCGGCGGAATAACCGGAATCATTTTCATAAACATCCATTCCGGACGCACGGTCGAACGCATCATCGATTTGACCAAATTGAAACGTTTTTGTAATTTGACTCGATCGAGAGAACCGGCTTTGTCTAAACGATTGGAAATTTCCGCCAACAATTCTTCCAGATTGATTTTACGAAAAATATCATAGACCGCTTCGGCGCCAATACTAGCCTCGAACACGGTGCTGTATTTTAGAGACAAACGATGATAAGTCACTTCATCCAAAACTTGCCATTCACGCAGACCTTCGATTTGGCGCTTGGCTTCCATGAGAGAATTTTTCAATTTCTCGCGACTCTCCTCGTCCGACAAAACTTTGTATTTTGTTTTGTATTCACCGTCCAAATCGCGCAAGACTTTGGCTTTTTCCTGCTCGTTGACATGGGTGATGATATAGCCAGCAAAATAAATTACTCGCTCCAGTTCCCCCATCGGTAAATCGAGCAATAGACTCATCCGCGACGGGATATTGCGCAAAAACCAAATATGAGCGACCGGACTGGCCAATTCGATATGACCCATGCGGTCGCGACGAACAATACTGCGAGTGACTTCGACGCCACATTTTTCGCAAATAATATCTTTATAACGAATGCGCTTATATTTACCACAATAACATTCATAATCCTTTTCCGGACCAAAGATTCGTTCATCGAACAGACCACCTCGTTCACTACGACCACTCCGATAATTGATCGTTTCTGGTTTGGTGACTTCACCATAAGACCAACTGACAATTCTTTCCGGTGAAGCCAATTTCAAAGTCACGGCATTGAAATCAGCTTGCCCATCGCCAGCCTGATTCGAGAAAAAAGTTTTATTTGAGTTTTCCATGATTTTAATGCTCGTTAATTAGATATTTTTAAGTTCGACATCCAAACCTAAACCGCGCAATTCGTTCAAAGCGACCGAGAACGAAGCTGGGATATTTGGTGCCTTGATGGCTTCGCCTTTGACAATCGAATCAAACGCTTGCGAGCGACCCAAAATATCATCGGATTTGATAGTCAACATTTCACGCAAAGAATAGGCCGCGCCGTAACCTTCGAGCGCCCAGACTTCCATTTCTCCAAAGCGCTGACCACCACCTTGAGAACGACCGCCAAGTGGTTGTTGGGTGATAAGCGAGTAGGGTCCGATAGAACGCATGTGGACCTTGTCTTCCACCATGTGCGCCAATTTGAGAATATACATGTAACCGATAGCGATTTGATCGGAGAATTTTTCGCCGGTTTGACCATCGTACAATGTGACTTTGCCATTTTCATTGAAACCGGCTTGTTTTAATTCCGCTTTGATTTCTTTGTCCGTGACTCCCATGAAAGTCGGGGTGATAGCTTGGTAACCCAAAGTGTGGGCCGCCAAACCGAGGTGCATTTCAAAAATTTGGCCCAAGTTCATACGACTAGGCACTCCCAACGGAGTCAAGATCACATCCACTGGCGTGCCATCAGCCATATAGGGCATATCTTCTTCTGGCAGAACTCGAGAAATAACACCTTTGTTACCGTGACGGCCAGCCAATTTGTCACCGACTGACACATTACGCAATTGCGCTACTTGAACATGAACTCGTTTCAAAATACCGGACTCTAATTTGTCGCCATGTTCGCGCGAAAAAATCTTGACACCAATCACTCGGCCTTTTTTGCCATGAGGAACCCGCAAAGAAGAATCTTTGACATCGCGCGCTTTTTCGCCAAAGATCGAGCGGAGCAAGCGTTCTTCCGGCGTCAATTCGGTTTCGCCTTTTGGTGTGATTTTTCCGACCAAAATGTCGTTGGGTTCGACTTCGGCGCCAATGCGGATAATGCCGTCTTCGTCCAAGTTGCGCAGTTTTGCTTCACCGACATTGGGAATATCATGAGTGGTTACTTCCGGACCAAGTTTGGTGTCGCGAACATTGATTTCAAATTCTTCAATATAAATACTGGTGAACTTACTGTTTTTGACCAATCGTTCCGACAAAATAATCGCGTCTTCGTAGTTGGCACCACCCCAAGACATAAAAGCGACCAAGGCGTTTTGACCGAGAGCGACTTGACCATCAACACTCGAGGAGGCATCGGCCAACAAATCACCTTTCTTCACTTTTTGACCAATCATCACTACTGGTCGTTGATGAAAACAAGTGTAGTCATTACTCATTTTGAAAGTCGACAATTCGTAAGCGTCTTCTTTACCATCCTCTTTTTTGATTTTAATAAATTGACCATCAACCGCCGAAACCGTACCCGCCGAGCGAGCCAAGATCAGACGGCCGGAACTTAGGGCCGCTTGGTGTTCCATTCCAGTTGCGACCAATGGCACTTCTGGTAAAACACAAGGTACCGCCTGTTTTTGCATGTTGGAACCCATCAAAGCGCGGTTGGCATCGTCGTGTTCCAAAAACGGAATCATGGCAGTGGCAATCGAGAAAGCTTCGTTGGGAGCGACATCGATATATTGGACTTCATGACGATGAGCTAAACCCGGTTGGGTATGACGACGAACTTCAACATATTCATCAGCAATCTGACCCTTGGCATCATACTCAATACCCGAGTGAGCAATAATAAAATTTTCTTCTTCCAAAGCGTTGAGAAAAACCAGCTCGTCAGTAATTCGGCCTTTCTCCACTTTACGATAAGGCGCTTCGATCACGCCAAATTCGTTGACCCGAGCATAAGCCGCCAAGTGCAAAATCAAACCGATGTTTGGACCTTCTGGAGTGTGAATCGGACAGACCCGACCATAGTGACTAGAGTGCACATCACGCACTTCCAAACCGGCGCGTTCACGAGTGAGCCCGCCCGGACCAAGCGCCGACAAAGTGCGCAAGTGTTCGATTTCGGCCAAAACATTTTCTTGGCTCATAAACTGCGACAGCTGGTTGGTGGTAAAAAATTCTTTCAAGCGGGCTTGAAGCGGTCGCGGACTAATAATTTGAATTGGAAGAGTCGTCGCCACATCAATCGTCGACATCCGATCTTGGATATTGCGCTTCATTTGAGTCATACCCACTTTCAATTTGGTCTGTAACATTTCACCGACACAACGGACACGGCGAAAACCAAGGTGGTCAATATCATCTTCTTTGGCATTTTTGGTGGTGTTGAGAGCGATGATATTGTTGATAATCAAAATCAAATCATCAAAACTGGCAGTGCGTTTTTCTTTTTCCTGATCGTTGATTGGAAAACCAAAACGTTGATTGAAACGGAAACGGCCAACGACCGACAAATCGTATTTTTCTCGGCTAAAGAGACCGTCAATATATTCTTTAGCATTGGCCACCGTTGCCAAATCGCTATCGCGCAGACGTTTGTAGATTTCTAGATAGGCTTCATCGACAGTTTTGGCGTGATCTTTGGCTAAAGATTTTTTGATAAATGAAGAATCAATTCCCTTTTTTTCAAATAAAGAGATGATTTCTTCTTCGCTCAAATTTTTACCAGCCTGACTGGCAAAAACCCGCAATAAGGCGGTAACGGGGAATTTACGCTTGCGATCAATGCGAACATAAATGACATTGTCGATTTCGGTTTCCAATTCTACCCAAGCGCCTCGCGCCGGCATAATTTTCGCGCCAAAAAACTTACGTCCGCGCAATTCATTGGCGGTGAAAAACACACCAAAAGACCGAGCCAGTTGGGGTACCACTACTCGTTCAATACCATTGATGATAAAAGTACCGTGCGAGGTCATCAACGGAAAATCCGCCAAAAATAACTCTTGTTCTTTTTCAGAATTAAGAGTCTTGTTTTTTAACTTCACTCGCACCCGCAAAGGGGCATCGTAAGTCAGTTTATTGTCCTTAACATAAATCTCATCAAACTTCGGTTCATCGAGTTGAAAACTGGTGAACTCGAGCTCAAACTTTTTCTCCGAATAATCACGAATGGGAGAAAATTCTTTAAATAATTCTTTCAAACCTTCTTCGACCAACCACCGATACGAATCTGTCTGCACCTGAACCAAGTTTGGCAACTTGGCCAACGGCTCCCGATGCCGTGAAAAAGTTTTTTGTTGCATTAATTTTTCCCCTAATATATAAAATACCCCTTTTAATAATGGGCACAAAAACCAAATCCCCCGTCCCCTACGGGAGATGTTGAATAAAGATGGAAGTAGCAAGATAATCTGCCGTAACTCAATCTTGCCTGTTTGCTTAGACAATATATATTAAAGCTTTTGTAATGTCAAATATTTATCCACTTGCCTGAATATGAAGTCTGGTATCTCTATTTTTTAGGACTTTTTTTAAGTTTCCACTTCTCAATTTCGGCATGATGACCAGAGATCAAAATTTTTGGCACTTTGTATTTTTTGCCGTTATGTTCAAATGTTTCCGGCCGAGTATACATTTCGTGGCTAGAGACCCGATTTTCTTCTGGCGAGGCTTCGTTGCCAAGGACACCTGGGATCTGACGCGCCACCGCATCCACCACCACCATGGCCGGCACTTCCCCACCAGAAAGCACAAACGGCCCAATCGATATTTCTTCTACTTCGGCCCTCGCTTCGCCGGAGCCTGTAGCGAAGGCGAGTTTCAAAATCTTTTTTACTCGGGCATCAATCCCCTCATAGCGCCCACAGATCAAAATTAGGTCGGTAATTTTTTGGCTATAGTTTTTCGCTATTTTATTATCAAATTGTTTACCGCCGGGCGTAAAAATAATTGTCTTAGCCTTACTAGTTTTTTTTAATTTAATTTTTTTGACGGTACTTAAAATCGGTTCAATCGCCAAGACCATACCCGGGCCACCGCCATAGGGTCGACCATCGACATTGCGAAATTTATTCAAAGTAAAATCGCGGGGATTGTAATATTTAATCGCGATTTTTTTCTCTCGTTGGGCTCGGCCAAGAATCGACTCGTCGAGATAAGAGCGAGTGGCTTCCGGAAACAAAGTAATGATATGAAAAGTAATCATAAATTTAACTTCTTAAATATAACACAAAATGCCACACCTCGCAAGGTGTGGCATTTCTTTTCAAACTAAAACTTTAAGTCAGCCATGGCTTGGTCAACGCTGGCCGAAGCGCTGTTGGATGACGACGGCTGTCGCATCCCACCCTCCGGTTCATTGATCTTCAGGTTAACCCGGGCATTATTCTTCATACCCACGACGCGGAGCAAGGTGCGGATCGCCTTGGCAGTATTGCCCTGACGACCGATAATTTTGCCCATATCGGCAGGATTGACATCGAGAGTGATCAACACTCCCATTTCGTCGACCTTACGATCAACTTTGACATCCTGCGGATTATCCACCAAAGCCTTCACAACAGATTCCAGAAATTCCTGGTCCATTTGCTTGTCAGACATGGTAATAACATACAAACTACTAAAGACAGTCGACCTTGACTTTCGAGTATCTTACCCAAATCGAAGCCCGCTGTCAAAAAGAAAAAGTGGATTCCCAAAAACAATTCACCGGCCGATGGCAAACGCCATCGGCCGGTGAAAAAACAAAACAAAAAGTATTTTAACGGCTCTTCATTTCGTCTTCCAGTTTGTTGACCAAACGGCCAGCGGCATCTTTGCCACCCAAACCAAAAGCCAAACCAACCGCAATCGCCATCGCCGCCACTACCCCAGTAAAGAGAATCTGGAAGTAATTATCTTTGATGCCCAATTGACCAATGACGACAACGAAAGTGAAAATAATCACCGCCCATTTGGTAATGACACCAAAAGCCGCCGCCGCTTTAATATCGGCCGCTTTTGCCGAAGCTTCAACGATTCTCTGCAAGGCGCCAGCCAAAACCGCACCAACCATAAAAATCAAGATCGAAACGACGACATTTAGGATGTAGGACAAAACCACCGTCTGCAAGAAGATATTGATCTGATTGAGACCAAGCACTTCCAAAGCTGCCATCAAGAAAGCAACGATCACAAACCACTTGATTAAGAAACCGATAAATTTACCGGAATTCAAGCGATAACCAGCTTTCTCCATCAACTCCCGCAGACCAATGCTTTCCAGCACTCGATCAATTTTGAGAGCATTGACCAATTTGGCCACCCAGTGACCAACGGTCTCTCCAAATACCCAACCGATAACAAAGAGGACTACTGAAATCAAGATATTGGGTAAAAACTTTATCAATCCCAACCACAATCCTTGAAAAGAAGCAGTGAGAACCTGACTCCAAGTTTGCAATAACATATATTTTAGTTAATAAATAAACTTTTAAAAGCTTTTAATAAATGGGTCTCTTTGGCTTTCGACCACTTAATATTACCCCTTGCTAAGATGATACCACTTCTTGAGAATTTTGGGTAGAGTCTAGCGCCAATCTGTGGATATTAAAAACCGATCTTATTGACCAGATATTCATGATCAAATTCCAACAAGTCACGAACAAAACGATCACTGGAATGAAAACGATAAAGCCAATCGCTGGTA
>Ga0208375_1001414_pt1 | contig 27091 bp, 24 predicted proteins | sample RifOxyD1_FD_184038 | JGI IMG/M metagenome (GOLD analysis project Ga0208375, IMG submission 184038) | Soil microbial communities from Rifle, Colorado - Rifle Oxygen_injection D1 (SPAdes) | ecosystem: Environmental > Terrestrial > Deep subsurface > Rock core/Sediment | place: Rifle, Colorado...
CAAGAATTGTCTAATGTCTTAGGGGGTGTTTTGCCAGTTGATCCTTTAAATCGTTTTAGCGCTTGTCCAGCTGGCTCTGATGCCAATACTTGTTGGAATGAAGCTAGTCAAGAGTTTACTTGTCCAGCAAATTCTAGTATTTATTTTTATAAAAATGAAGGTGGGCATAACTATGCTTTAGATGCTAATTTTGAATTTGTTTACGACGGACCAGATTTTAATTTTGCTCCACCGCTTGATGGGCATATTCACAGAAATAATCCGCAATGTAATGCTGTTTTTGAAGGTTCGCCACAAGGTAGCTTAGGTTGTGGTAATGGTATTATTGACGGCACAGAAGAATGTGACGGTGGCTTTAGAAATTTATGTGATACCACGCTAGAGCCTGCTTTTAATAGGGATTGGTGGAATGAACACTTAGGAGGCTGTTACCCCAAAGGTTCGGTCAATGCTGCTGGGCAGCTAGTAGAGTGTAAATGGTACTGGCCAACACCAGAACTTACGGCTGAAATGTGCGGTGGTTTCTGTGGCAACAATCAGATTGACACGCCCTATGAAGCTTGTGAGGGTAGTAATATGGGAGGCATAGAATATTCATGCTTAGATGGCCAGCCAGCTACTTGTAATACTTGTACGCCTGTTTGCGGTGATGGCAGCGTCGCCGTCAGGGCTAGTTGCGGTGATGGTATTATAAATAGCACAGAAGAGTGTGAAGTTAATAATTTAAATAATCAAACTTGTCAAACTCAAGGTTTTACTTATGGTAATTTAAGTTGTAATCAATGTGCTTTTGATACTTCTAGTTGTGCTAATCTTGATAATCCAACGGCTTTAAATCCTGATTTTGGCGTTTCACCTTGTGTTAGTGAGGGTAATAGGTCAGTGGATTTGTCATTAAGTTGGTCGGCCAATAATCCAAATGGTTTTTATCAGGTGCAATATAAATTAGACGATGTAGCTTATTTACCGGTTACACCAGCACAGACTTCTAATAATACTTATACTTGGTCATGGCCAGCTGGTGAGGCACCAGACGGCAACGATGCTCAATTTAGAGTTCGCGCTTGTTTGTCAGCGGATATTTGTGGTTCTTGGCTAGAGTCAGCCGTGACTAGCTATGATTGTTAAAAATAAATTAATATTTTATTATGTTTGATGATGTAAAAAAAGGCGATATTGTGCCTAATCAAGATTTTTCTTTGCAACCCACAACACCAAGTCCAGCGCCAGCTCCTATGTCGGCGGTAGATGACATGTTTGGTGCAGTAGAAAAACCAAGCGCTATTTCAGTTGCTAAATTGCAGGTAAAACCAAGCCCTGTGAATTTGCCACCTATGCCCACAAATCCTAATATACCTAATCCGATTTTAATGGAAGACGAGCATAGTCAGGGAGCGATTATGAAGAAAGTTTTTGTGGCTTTATCTGGCTTAGTATTATTAGCATTAGTTGTTTGGGGCGCTTATCATTTTTTTGTGTCTAAAAAGCAAAATCCCAACACTAATAATACACAAAATCAGCCAGTTGATAATACTAATACCAATCCAGATAATGTTAATAATCAGCCGGAAGTAATTTTAGACGATGATGGCGATGGCTTGAGTAATGCGGAAGAAACAGGTCTTGGGTCAGATCCAAAATTAGCAGACACTGATAATGATGGTTTGTCAGATAAAGATGAGGTGAGAATTCACCGTACAACACCTACTAATCCCGATACTGACAATGATGGTCTATATGACAAAGAAGAGCTTTTTACTTATCAAACTAATGCTTTAGATCCAGACACTGATAATGATACTTATTTAGATGGTGTAGAAGTACAGAATGGCTATAATCCCAATGGCGAAGGTTTATTAATAAACAAATAAAATATGCCAAACGAACAAGAAAACGTTCAAGATCAAATCGACAATCAAAAGATGTCGAATGAAATTAATACGATTGTCAATCAAGAAATCGGTAAAGAAAAAGAAACAGTCATCAATCAAGATGCTATTCACGTCATGCCCCAAAAATTTTTACCAAGTTCGCCTAAAAAACAGTTAAGCAATAAACAAAAGATTATTTTAGGTAGTATTGCTTTTGTGGTTTTTTTGTTGATTGTGGTTGGTTCCATGCTATTGTTTGCTAATTTATCAGTTTCTAACAATCAAGCCAAAACAGATCAAAATAATGTAAACAATCAAGTTAATAATCAAGCACCCGGAGAGCAACAATTAATCGACAATAGCCAAAATAATTCTGATTCAAACCAATTGGCTACTAGTACTGCTACTAGCACAGAGCCGATTGACAATACTAATAATCAAAATAATAACGGACCAATTACTCCACCACCTCCACCACCTCCACCGACCAGTAATAATTTTGATCAAGATCGAGATGATTTAAGCATTGAAGAAGAATTAATTTTCGGCACTAATAATAACGACGAAGATACGGACAATGATGGCTATAAAGATGGCGTGGAAGTAGTCAATTTATACAACCCATTATTATCCAATCAAGCTTTGATACACTCTAGTTTGATTAGCCAGTTTAGTAATCAGACGGTCAAATATGTGCTGTTAAAACCAAAAAATTGGCTTGGCCAGGCTATTGAAGGCAATGATTTGGAGATTATGTTTACACCTGACTCCGGCACCGGTGATTTTATGAGTATCAGTGCGGAGCAAGCCACCGCTAATCAAACTTTACAAGCTTGGGCTCAAAGTAAAGCTTCGGGCGCTAGTTTATCGGCTTTGACTTTGGGTAAAGAAGCAAAAATCACCGCCCTACAAAGCAAAACAGCCGACACTCACACAGTGTTTGCTAAAGTAAATAATTATTTTATTAAATTTACTTATTACATTGAGACCGATGGTAACGCTTATTTTGCCAGTACTTATTTGATGATGCTAAATAGTTTTAGTTTATTAAAATAATGTCAAATAATAATTTTGTTTTATATTTAAATAAGCGAGGAGAACAAGCTAATTTTTCTTGGTTAAAAAATTTAGAAAAAATTATTAGTAAAGAATTTAAATTAAAACAAGCGATTTCTTTGGCTTTAGTTTCAGAAGCGGAGATAAAAAATTTAAATCGAGTTTATCGTCATAAAAACAAAGTGACCGATGTCTTGTCTTTTAATCTTGATTCAACGGCAATTTTAGGAGAAGTAGTGATTTGTTTAGCCGTGGCTAAAAAACAAGCTAAAGAAAATAAGAAATCTTTAAGTGCAGAATTAAAATTATTAACTATACATGGCATCTTGCATTTACTGGCTTTTGATCATGAACTAAATGAAGCGGAATATAATAAACAAGAGGAAATGCAAAATAAAATTTTAAAACAAATATCCGGCATTCGCCGGAGTAGACAAATAATATGACTAAACGTTTAGTAAAAAGTTTAGGTTTTGCTGGCAAGGGTTTAAAAAAAGTTTGGCAGACGGAAAGAAATTTTCGTATCCATGTCGTCATTGCTTTGTTGGTGATTTTGCTGGCTTTTTATTTAGAAATACAAAGTTTTGATTATTTAATCTTACTGTTAGTTATTACTTTGGTTTTGATTTTAGAGATTTTAAATTCTAGCTTAGAAAGATTAGTCGATATGCTATCACCTGCTACTCATCATTTTGTCAAAGAAATCAAAGATTTGTTAGCGGCAGCAGTTTTATTAAGCGCTATCCTAGCCATAGTGGCTGGTGTTATTATTTTTTGGCCTTATTTATTTTAAAGGCGTTTGGCAAAAGCTTAATTTTTAGTTATAATATAAGAGTTAAAAACATTTTTTAAGGTTTTTTCATGGTTAATAACAAAGGTATTATTACCGGTTTAGATATTGGCACCAGTAGTGTCAGAATTGTCATGGGGCAAGTTTCGCCTGATGGCGATTTTCGTATTATTGGCGCCGCTGAAAATCCAGCTGAAGGTCTTAGTCGGGGTAGTATTGTCTCCATCGAAGATGCGGTTTCTAGTATTTCAGCGACTGTGGAAAAATGTGAGCGCATGACTGGTATCAATATCGATAAAATGGTAGTTGGTATTTCTGGTGTGCATATCAAAACCTTAAATAGCAAGGGCGTAATTGCTGTGGCTAAAGCGAACTCTCAAGTAGAAGAATCAGATATTGAACGCGCTTTAGAGACAGCGCAAGCCATCGCTACGCCACCAAACTATGAAATTTTACATGTTTTGCCGACTAATTATCACTTAGATGATCAGCGTGATCTCAAAGACCCAGTCGGGATGTCAGGTGTCAGACTAGAAGTGGAGACGCAGATTATCATGGGTTTATCCGCCCAAATAAAAAATCTGACCAAATGCATTTATCGCACGGGTATTGATATCGAGGATTTGGTTTTTTCGATTCTTGCTACTTCTGAAGCAGTTTTGACTAATAAACAAAAAGAATTAGGCGTCGCCGTTTTAAATATTGGTAACTCGACGACATCTTTAGCCGTCTTTGAAAATGGTGATGTTTTACATACGGCTGTTTTGCCAGTTGGTGCTGGACATGTGACGAATGATTTGGCGATTGGTTTACGTACTTCGGTCAGTACCGCAGAAATGGTCAAGCTCGATCAAGCAGTGGCCATAGCTGATAGTATTTCTAAAAGAGATGAAGTAGATTTACATAAATATTCTGAAGAAGAAAAAAAGGGTAGCTATGTCTATAAAAAAGATATTGCTGGCATTGCTGAAGCGCGCATGGAAGAGATTTTTAAGATGGCCGATGCCGAATTGAAGAAAGTTTCTAAAAATGGTAAACTGCCTGCAGGTATTATTTTGACTGGCGGAGGGGCTAAATTGCCACAAGTTACAGATTTAGCTAAACAAGTCTTTAAATTGCCAGTTTTTTTAGGTTTACCTAATGATAAAACTTTAGCAATCGATAAGCTAAATGATCCAGAATTTACCACGGCTTTGGGCTTGGTGATTTGGGCTTATCGTAATAATGTGATGAGTCGACCAAATTTGTTAAGCAATTTTTCTTCCATTAAGGATACAACTGATAAAATGCGTGGTTGGTTTAAAGCTTTATGGCCTTAATCTTTAAATTTTTCAAATAAATGATCAGAAAAAACATTGAAGAAGTAGTTCCATCGATTGAAACTTTTGCCAATATCAAAGTAGTTGGCGTGGGTGGTTCTGGTGGTTCAGCGGTGAATCGGATGGTTAGCGCCAAGATTAAGGGTGTTGATTTTATTGCGGTTAATACTGATGCCCAAGCCTTACATCACTCGATTGCGCCTACCAAAATTCACATTGGCCGAGCTACGACTAAGGGTTTGGGAGCTGGTATGGATCCTGACTTAGGTGCTAAGTCAGCTGAAGAAAATGAAAACGATATTGTTGAGCACTTAAAAGGTGCTGACATGGTATTTATCACCTGTGGTTTGGGTGGCGGCACGGGCACAGGTGCGGCTCCGATTATTGCCGACATTGCCAAAGACGCTGGTGCTTTGACGGTAGCAGTTGTGACGCGTCCTTTTACCTTTGAGGGTGTGCAGCGTCGAGAAATAGCGGATCGTGGTTTAGATAGATTGATCGACAAAGTTGACACTATCATCACCATCCCTAATGACAGATTATTACAAATTATTGATAAAAAAACTTCTTTGCTAGATGCTTTTGCTATCGTCGATGAAGTTTTAAAACAAGGTGTCCAAGGTATTTCCGAGCTTATTACTGTGCCTGGTTTAGTCAACGTTGACTTTGCTGATGTCAAAGCTATCATGAAACAAGCTGGCTCGGCTTTGATGGGTATCGGCAAAGCCAGTGGTGAAAATAGAGCTCAAGAAGCAGCTCGAGCGGCTATTGACAGTCCTTTATTAGAATTATCGATTAATGGCGCAACTGGTGTCTTGTTTACTATTTCTGGCAGTTCAGATTTATCGATGTTTGAAGTAAACGAGGCTGCTGAAGTGATTACTTCAGCTTGTGATCCAGAAGCAAAAGTTATTTTTGGTGCCGTGATCGATGAAAATCTAGGTGACGAAGTCAAAGTGACAGTGATTGCGACTGGCTTTAAAGATAAGGGTGAAAGAAAAGAAAGACACACAGCCACACAGCCAAGTATTTCTTATCAAGAAACTTTTGTTAAAAAAGCTGAAGAACGTACCATCAAACAAGCCTTTAATAAACCAAAAGAGGATTTTGAAATTCCTAGTCAAGAAGAAGTATCAAAAACTCGTGAAGAAGAAGAGCTAGATATTCCGGCTTTTTTACGTAAAAAATTAAATGACCGCTAATTAATGCATTGTCCGGCTTGTAATCATCAAGAAACTAAAGTAATAGACTCTCGCTTAAGCGGCGGGGGTTTTAATATTCGCAGACGCCGAGAATGTTTGAGGTGTAAAATGCGTTTTTCTACTTTAGAAGCCATAGAAATTTTAGATTTAGTGGTGATCAAACGTGATGGCCGACGAGAAACTTATAATCGAGATAAGATAGTCAAAGGTTTGCGTACTTCTTTGGAAAAGAGATCTTATTTAGAAGAGGGTTTCCAAAAATTAATTTCCGAAATTGAAAGAGAAATTACTAAAGTTTCTAAAGGCGAAATTACCTCTAAGATTTTAGGAGATATTGTGATGAAAAAGTTAAAAACTTTTGATCAAGTAGCTTATATTCGTTATGCTTCTGTTTATCGCTCGTTTAAAGACGCTCAGACTTTTCAGACCGAGCTAAACAGATTATTAAAGAAAACTAAGGCAAAATAGCCATTTGTCAGGGATTTAGTTTTGTGTTAGTTTTAATATATTAATATCAGTAAATTGATGGTCTATATGCCAATGGGTCACGCAGAACAATTTCATCCGCCAGATAGTGCTCAAAATATTATACCAGAGAAGAAAAAATTTGAGTCACCATTAGAAGATCTGGAAACTGCCGAAGAATATTTGACGTGGAAACAAGAAGTGCCCGCGGTGTTTAGAAGTATCGTGGAAAGTGTTATGAAAAATATTGTGCCAGCCGAAACAGTGACTGGCCTTAGGCTCGCCGATCAGTTTTTAAAAGGCTGTGCGGAAAGTTTAGCCATGGGATCTTTGGCAGATATGAGTAGTTATGACGCTCGTGTAACCAAGCTCTTAGCACCACTGGCTCATATTGAAAGCAAAGATGGCTATGTGAATATATTTTCACTACTTGCTAATACTCAATCATCTTGGAAATTAAAAAAAACATTATATGAAACACAGCTACGCACGGCGTTTGAATGGCTTATCAATAAAGATTTAGAGCAGTTAGCCCAAGATAGTTTAAAACAAGCAGAGCATGAGCAAATAACTAATCCAGACCATAGCTCACCTGAACAAACTTTGCCACCACAAAATGAAGAAGTGCGTTCTTCGATGGAGGCTGGCAGTGAAAAAAGTGAGGGAGAACCAACGCCGATATTTTCCATAGCACCTTATTTTGGTGGCTATTATAAACAGCTTGTTTTTAGCAAATTTCAAGCAGAAAATCAACATTGGGCTAAAGAAGAAAATAAATTTGAAAATCCCTTACAGCCAGAGCTAGATCTGACGCGTGCCCGAGTAGAAAGTGGTCTGATACACGGTCGCGCTCCATTAGCTTTGCCTGTGCCTTATGATTGGGCACCTGATCCTGATTCCGTGCTGATCAAGGCACCTAATAATGATTTTACAATATCTCGTAATCAAAACGGCTCATGGTATTTAGTGGTCGAGGCTGATGGCGTTTTTCCTTTTTCCATGACTATCGCCCCCTTGAAACACACTGAAGTAGATAAGCCTTTTGAGATTTTGTCAATGACTGGCGAGCTACCAGACGAGCTGCGACAGGCGATTGAGACCCTGAAACAACAGCGTTTACCGCAGATGAAATTACAGCGCGAAGTAGTCAAACTTGTTCGTAATTCTTTGAAATACTCAAATTCACCTGAAGCTTGGAAGCAATATACCAGTCAGTCGCAAGGTTTTTTCAATAGCTTATGGGAGCGAAAAGAAGCAGACTGTTTTGTGGCTAATACTTTGGCTCTACTGGCTTTGACGGAAATAGAGGCCCAAGCTCGTTTTGTTAGTGGCTATTATGTAAAAGAGGCGGGGCAAAGTGGCAATGCTAATCTGCACGCAAGTTGTGGCCATGCTTGGCTAGAAGTTTGGGATGAATATTCGGAGCGAGCTGTTCGTCTGGATGCCACGCCAAAGGGCGATCCGACTATAAACGAAGAGCAACAAGAGCAAGATTTGGCTGGAGAAACTGGGGAAGGTGATTATGGTGAACATGATGATGAAATTGTTTCAGAAGAGGAACTCAAGAAAAACATCGCTGAGCTCAAGCGAAAGCAGGCTAGTGAGGGCGAACAGACGCGACCAAAAGTGGATCTGGCAGAGCAACGGTTTGCAGATTTGGCCGAGTGTCGACCAGAGCAAGCCCGTGAATTTTTACAAGCCTTAGAACGAGTGCGTAAGATTGCAGATAAGCAAGGTCATCCTATTAGTGATCGTTTGAAAGATGAATGGCGTAAAATCGTAGAGGAGCGTAAAATAGAATCACACGACTATCGTGGTCCAGTGCGCATGGATGAAGGGTCTAGACTAGAGGATCCAGTGCTAGCGGCGATTGATATCAAGTCCAGTGAGTTTAATCCAACTGGCTTTGAAAAAGATACTCGGGTGGAAAAAATAGAGTTGGATTTTGGTGGTATAAATGTATATTTTTCTTTTGATCTTTCTGGCTCTATGGCCGAAGCAGACCTTGCCAGTGGTCGTAGTAAAAAAGATGTTCAGCGCGATGTGGCCTTACTTTTTGTGGATAGTCTGATGCAGGCCGCCGTCATTTCCCGTCGAGAGGGAGGAGAAACAAATCTACTTCCTATCAAGATCATGGCGACAGTCGCCTCGCAAACTGGCGAAACCAAATTGCCCTTGACTGACACTTGGGGTCCGAAAGAGCAGTGGGCCTTGTACTCGTCTTTGACACAAGTCGCTCGTGGAGGCACACCAACACATACGACTTTACAGCTCATTGAAAGAAGTCTAGTCAAAGAATTGGCTGATTTAAAACAAAAAGGCACAGCTTTTGAAAAAATGCCTCTCCACTATACAGCCGAGATTTCTGATGGTGGGTCAGACGATGCTACTGAAACGGAAAATATGCACTATAGCTTGAAAGCGAAAGCTATGGTGATCCGTAGCTACACTATCGGCGGATCATCAGCTAGCGCTGACGCAGCGCCTCCGCTTGAGTCATTTTCGCAATTACCAGAAATTTTAGCAGAAGATATCATCAAACAGTTTAGACGTTTACATCCTCGTAAAGTAAAGATTTAAATGTAAAAATATTAATATATGCCTAATTTTGAACAACCTATCATCATCCCTAAAGGCAAGGTATTTGAACAATACCGAGTCTTGACCCCTGAAGAAGAAACTAAGCTAAAGCTTGATAATACTCCAAAGCTAGAACCAAAACTTCGCAGTGCTAGTTTTGAGCAAAAACAAAACGAATTAATCACAATAGAAAAAGAAACTATCATCAAGTACTTTGGTGAAGAACTTGGTAAAACCATTGAAGTCCCACCATTGCCAGCTGAAATCACCTCTGAACAGCTAGAATTTTGGGAGCAAAATCAATTAGCCTTACATTATAGTCCAGGTGTAGAAATAACTAAAGACAATACTTTTCCAGGTCAAACGAAAAAATTAGATGCAGATATATATAAATGGATAGTTGAAGCTAAAATTAGTCCAGAGGCCGCTAAACTTCCCAAAGGTTGGATACTAATAGATACTAGGGCAAAGCCAAATTATGCTAGTGGAGATCAAATGTATGAGAATGATCTACTTGCTCCAGTACTAGAAAAATTAAGATTAGCTGGATATATTAGTTCTTTTAAACAAACAAGTTCAAGATTTAATATTTCAGCTGATGAATTAAATAAAGCTGAAGTCCAAATAGCTTTAGCTGAAACTCTTAAAATAAAACTAGAACAGCTAGACTTGCCACCAGCCACTCTCTATAATTATCTTGGCAATGCTTTTTATCCCGAGTGGGGTGAGACTAATACTTGGGAGTGGTTTCAAGAAGAATATTCAGGCGGTGGGCGCTTGAATGGTGGCCGCTCTGGCGCTGGTGGCTTGTCCGGCGTGGGCTATTTCTTCGCCTGACTATCGGGTTGGTAACTTAGGCTTTCGTCCTCTGGCTTGTTTCTTTTAAAAATTGGAATCTTTGGTTTCTTGGTCTTTGGCCTTGAGCGATCCCGAGCTTGTCGAGGGAGAGTCGAAAGGTGGAAAATTACATTTAACAAAATTTTTTTATAAAAAAATATGCCTGAACAAATGCCACAATTTAATACCCTGCAGGAGGGAAATTTGGAGAAAGTAAGAATTGACCCAATTGCTTTGTATTTAGAACAGCTGAATGCTAGTCAAGAGTTTGGCGAAATTTTTCCTCAAGTCGTTGATTTGAGCTTTATGTCCAGAGAACAAAAAGCGGAAACTCTTTGGGCATTATTTCAAGAGGTTAAAAGAGGTGTAAATGCTAGTAAAGTCCACAAAAGGAACGAAACAGTGCAACAGCAAGTTTCTGAATTAGCAGGTAGTATTAGCTTGCTCAAAGCTTTGTATGCCGATGAAGATGTCCGTGTTACTTATCTTCAGGCCAACCAACATCATCTACAGGAAGTAAAGGGCATTAACGGCGATTGGGAAAAGTATAAAGCTTTACAGCAACAGATTCATGAAGCTATGTCGGCCGTGGATGTCACGGCAAAAAAAATATTCTCTAGCCGTGGGGCTTCTCTGTCAGAATCTGACGCTATACTATTTGAGGTTAATCGTCGGCGTCTTATGGCATTAAGACAAGAATTAGCCGTTGTTATTAGCGAAAATCCACAGCTAGCCGCTTACGCTCAATATGACAATCTGCGTGAATATTCTCAAGAGCTAGCAAGCGATGGCTTTTTGTGGCTACCTAGTAGGCGAGCTGCTTTGGAAGAAATGGAAACAGCCGCCTTAGGTGGTAAGCCAGTGCTTTTATCTGGAGAGTCAGGCACCGGTAAGACTAGATTAGTAGAAGAAGTGGCCATGACTTTGACTGGCCGGCCAGTCAATCAAACACCTGGTAAAGATGTGCGTTTTCAAGATTTAATAGCAAAACGTGATATTGCAGCTGACGGCACACTGATGAATACTTATTATCGTTATGCTGAAATCGGTGAAGCGGTGACAGGCAAGGCCACGACGCTTGAGCAAAAACCTAGTCATGCAGGTAGCATTGTCGCTGATGATGAGTTTAATCTACTACCGGCCGCCGAGCAAACTGAACGACTAGCACGTATTGCTGCTTGGACGCCTGGTAAACGCATTAAGATGCCGGTCACAAATGAAGATGTTGTTGTTGGGTCACATTTTCTCTATACCGCTATGGTCAATCTTGCTTCAGAGCGATACTCTCGTACCAAAATACCGCCAGAAGTTTTACGCAAATTTGCTAAAGTTGATTTAGATTATCTGAAACAGACCGACGAAGAGCCTGAATTATATGAGGCGATGCTCTCTGCTTTGATGGATGATAATGGTCGCTTACGAGCAGCTACTAGTGAAGTCGCACCCCAGTTTGAAGATCGAGAGGAGCTTGAGACAGTTTTCGAATCAGGACAAGAAGTAAAACGCACAGTCCGTCTTCGTGAGTTGTGTCAAGAAAAAGTAGATGCCGCTGGTCGCACTATGCCGGCTGGAGCTTTTCTCTGGCGTTTTGCTGGGGCAATTAATGAGATTAATAAATCATTTTCTCATCGCGAAACTGTCTTGAAAGTCAAGGGTGAGGGGCAATTTGTCAAAGACCTTATTATTGACATTGGCTCGCTAGTGAACTGGCTAAAAGAATATCGCACTATAGGCTATTCACAAAATTTAGAGTCATTTGTGATCAGTAAGCTGGACAAAGAGTTTCTTTCCAAGCAAGCTTACTCGGTCGAAGATAGAGTATTGGTCAAAGAATTTTTTAGGCATTTTGGCATCGATGTTAGTCCAGCTGGTATAGAGCAAGCAGCTATCGCTGAACATCAGTTTGAAAACTTGACGCCGGTGGAGCTTGGTAAGTTCTCACCGCGTGTGCATTATAAAGAGCTGGTTAGCGAGGAGCCGGTTTTGACAGAGAGCTATTTGATCAATGCTGAAGGTGAACGAGTCGAGTATCGGCTAGCACCATACGCCGAAGGGTCAAGGCAACTGACGCCCGGCCAAGTAATTCAGGCCAAGTCTGACGGTGAGTTTGTCCAGTATCGTGGCCTTGCCAAAAAAACTGGAGATCCTATTTTCGTGCCATATAAGCCCCATGTCATTGAGTCCAGGCCTAGCAAGACTAGTTTTGAGATCGAGCTCATAGCTACTGAAAAACAGTCTTTAGAAGCTTTTTTTGGTCAAGTAATTGATATCCCACCAATACCAGCTGAAATTACCAAAGAAAAAATAGCACATTGGGAAAGTTTGGGCTTTAAACTAAGATATTTACCAGCCATGGATATGTCTAAAAGTCAAAACTATCCCGGCTGGAAAACTAAGCCCGAGACTTGGTTTTATGAGCAAATTACCAAAGGAAATTTAGTAGCCAACGGTCAGACCTTGACAGCTGGCTGGGTATTGGTAGATGCTAGCCCTAAACCAGCCTATGATAATGGTGAACAAATGTATAAAGATGATCCTTTTGCTACGGCGATTACCAAGCTTCGTCAAGCTGGTGTTATTGAAGATTATAAGCTACCAGGCTCTAGATTTAATATTTCGGCTGATGAGCTAGCTAAACCAGAATTAAAAATAGCCTTAGCTAAAGTTTTAGCCATAGATCCAGCCCAACTTAGCTATTTGCGAGCCATAGAATTTAACATCCTTGGTAACGCTTTTTATCCCGAGTGGGGCGAGACAGATACTTGGGAATGGTTTGAAGATCAAGGAATCAAAGATTTAAGCGGTAAGCGCTTGTATGGTGGCCGCTCTGGCTCTGGTGGCTTGTCCCGCGTGAGCTATGATTCGTCTGGCGGTCGGTGTGATTACTTAGGCTTTCGTCCTCTGGTTCGTTTCTCTTAAAAATTGGAATCTTTGGATTTTTGGTCTTTGGCCTTGAGCGATCCCGAGCTTGTCGAGGGAGAGTCGAAAGGTGGAAAATTTATTATAGCAGGGGGGGGCTAATGCAACTGGTTTGTTTTTTACAAATATCGGTTCGCCCCAAAAAATAGAAACGACTTGTCTTGGTCTGGTGCGAGTCATTTGACCAGGTACTGATCGCACGCATTTTATACAAGTGTGACCATCCATTTATTTTGGATCGAAACACCCCTGCCAAAGATGGATCAAGGCAATAGAAGCGGTAAGCGCTTGAATGGTGGCAACTCTGACAATGGTGGCTTGTCCAACGTGAGCTATAATTCGTCTGACAATCGGAATGATAACTTAGGCTTTCGTCCTCTGGCCGTATCTAATTCTAGACCTTCCAGGTTTAAAAAACCCGGAAGGTCTATTATTCAGCGATCATTCTTTGTTTCTGCTTTGATCCAGCCACCTAACATCCTACCAATTTCTTGAATGTTAGTTTGTAGAGTTAAATAATTTTTTTCATCAATCGCTCCAGTATCTTTGGCAAGGCGGATAAAAATTTTGAGTAAGTCTAATTGATCGCTAGCAGTTTTTAATAAATTAACTCGTTCATAATTATTTTTTTGTTTGGCTTTGAATAAAAGTATTAAAAATTCTAGTATTAAGTTGTCACATTTTGCTCCTAGGCTATATCTATCTATTTTGGCTAATGTTTTGGCGATTTTATGCCAAGTTAAATAACAAGCATAAGTTTTATGAATAATTGGGGCTTGAAAATTGGGTTGGGGGGGGGGGTAGACATAGGGGTAAAAAATTTAATTTTTTTAATCAAATTATTAGTTTAGAAAATTTATTTGTTGCTTGGCAGGAATTTAAAAAAGGAAAAATAAAAAAGAAAGATGTTTTAGAGTTTATGCTTCAATTGGAGGATAATATTTTTTACTTAGCAGCGGATTTACAAAGTGGAAATTATCAACATGATCATTATAACTCATTTTTCGTTAGTGATCCAAAATTAAGACATATTCACAAGGCCTGTGTCCGTGATCGACTTTTACACCACGCCATTGTGCGGGTGATTGAGCCAGTTTTTGAGCGTATTTTTATTTTTGATTCTTATTCATCTCGTTTTGGTAAAGGGACGCACAAAGCGATTATAAGATTTAAAAAATTTGCTTGGCGTTTATCGCAAAATAATACCAAGACAGTTTGGATTTTAAAATGTGATATTAAAAAATATTTTGATTCTATTGATCATGAAATATTGTTGAGCTTAATCAAAAAGCAGCTAGCTGATCAAAAATTGTTAAATCTTTTAGAAAATATTATTAGCAGTTACCATCAGGAAATTGGCAAGGGAATTCCTTTGGGTAATCTCACTTCACAATTGTTTGCTAATATTTATTTGAACCATTTGGATTATTTTATCAAAAGAAATTTGAGTCTTAAGTTTTATGTACGTTATGCCGATGATTTTTTGGTGTTGGGTAGGAGTCAGACAGAGCTAGCAGCTATTTTGTGTAAACTTGATGAATTTTTAGCACACGAGTTAAAATTATCTTTGCATCCACAGAAAGTAAGTATTCAAAAATGGCAACAGGGTCTTGATTTTCTTGGCTATAAAATATTTCCCCAGCATATTATTTTACGGACGAAAACAAAAAAGCGAATGTTTAAATTAGTAGAGCAGAAAAATTTTGCCTCGTATAACGGTATTCTTAAACATTGCCGAGGACACGAATTGCAAGCTAAATTAGTTGATAAAATATTTGGCCCACATTAGCTTATCAAGGCTAAATTCTTGTGTTAATTTTCATATCAGTGAGTTTATAGGTATAAGTCAAGTATTTATTAACTTTATAAAGTTATGGTAATTTTGACTAACTTTATAAAGTTTGGTATTATGACAGCATAGTAATTATTAGTCTATAAATATGACGATTCGTCAAAAATTGGAAATTATCAAAAAAATGCTGGGGTTGACTCAGACCAAGTTGGCCGAAAAGTTCGGCGTATCTTTTGTTGCTTTTAATAGTTGGTGGACAGCTAAAACAGTGCCACGACCCAAAATGCGGGTTATCATCGATGAGTTATTTTTGGAAGTCACTGGGCAAAAGATTATTCCGGCTGATGAACTTATGGCCAAAAAACAAGCATTACAACAAAAGTCATCTAAGCACAAAAATATTGTAGCTGAGATTTTAGCTAATCCAGACATTCGTGATCAGTTTATTTTGAAGTTGACTTATCACAGCAACAGCATTGAGGGTAGTACTCTGACCGAGCCCGATACAGCCGCGATTCTTTTTGACAATGCTGCTTTGCCAGATAAAAGTCTGACCGAACAGCTGGAAGCAAAAAACCACCAAACAGCTTTGAATTATTTATTTGATCATATTGCTAAAAAAGAAAAAATTGACGAGGCCTTGGTTTTGAAACTTCACAGCATCCTTATGAATGGTGTTCGCTCGGATGCTGGCGTATATCGCAGTCATGGAGTCAGGATCATTGGTGTTAATTTGCCGACTGCAAATTATATGAGCATTCCCAAGCTTATGCCAGAGCTTATGGTTCACATAGTTTCAAAAACTAAAGATATTATTGCTTTGTCTGCCAGTGTTCATAGCAAGTTTGAACAAATACACCCATTCGGAGACGGTAACGGTCGCATTGGTCGTTTGCTTATGAACGCGATGTTACTTAGCTCAAATTTCGCCCCGGCTATCATTCGCCAGGAACAAAAACAGCTTTACTATGCATATCTTTATAAGGCTCAAACTAAAGATGATCAGAGCCAGCTGGAAGATTTTCTATGCGAGTCTGTCATGGACGGGTTTAAAATTTTGGATCGTATGGACATAAGGTGACTTAGCTTGCCAAGGCCTAAATCTTATGCTAAAGTTTGAAAGCTGAAATATGCTTTAAGCAAATTTATATCTTTTACAATTTAATCAGGGAAGTGAGGTGCAAAACCTCCGCAGTCCTAGCTACTGTAATCCGCCTTTTTGGTGGAGAGTCAGATACCTGATGTTGTTTATTCTTTTTCCTAAGGAGAAAAGGAGTGAGCTTGTTATCTGAAGTCGATAATAGACTTACTCGTTGTCTCCTGTAAAACAGGAGATTTTTTGTTCTTTGCCAACAACAACGCAAACATAGAGAGGTTCATCATGAATCGTCGCGAGTTTTTTCCAGCGCTAGGCTTTGGCCTATTGTCTTTTTTGTTCCACATCAATCCAGCCACAGCACGTCAGCGGAATTTAGCAGATTTTTTAGTAGCGTTTTCTCCTATCTATGACGAGAATATTGACTGGGGTTTTGGCTCTGGTCGTTTATTGTCTGGTATCAGTGGTCAGTTGGGAAATTTGTTGATTTACATGGACGGTGTTTGGATTTCTCATTCAGTTGACAGCACGATTTTTGATGCAAGTCGGCAGCGTTTGCAGATTCGTCGAGACAATCAAATTGTTTTCGATTATGATCCGCGACTTCGTATAGCTCCAGAATCATTGCGTTGAAGAAATACAGAGCAGAACCCCGCTTCGCGGGGTTCTGCTCGAAAATTATTTTTAAATTTATTGATTAAATTTTTATGAAAAAAATCTTTGCTATATTTTTATTAAGCGTTTTATTACTTTCACCATTTTTGTCATTAGCGGATAATAATAGCGCGATTCAATATTTACAAGCACAAATTCAAAATCCGTGGATCACTCAAAGTTTGGCAGCAGCCAATATCAATGATTTAAATATTAACTATCTTAATGCTCAAGAGCAGGATTTGCTGAAAGTAGCTAAATATTTATTGACTTTAAGTGCTGTGAATAGCCAAGATTATGCGAGCATGCGTACTTTATTCGCTACACTAAATAGCCACGTAAATAATGGTCAGTTCGGTGACGCCAGCCAGCTCAATGATGATTTTTGGGGATTATTAGCCGCGGGCGCTGTCAATAAAGCCGGAGATTTTAGTAGCGTGAAAGATTTTATCATTAGCCACCAGAATGCTGACGGTGGTTGGTCTTGGGCAACGACAGGTGCTTCGGATAGTAATGATACAGCGGCTGCTTTGATGGCTTTAAAAGAAACAGATATTTCTAATCAAGATCAAGTAATTGTTAATGCTTTAAACTATTTACATACTGCCCAAAAAAATGATGGCGGTTTTGCTTATGATGCCACTGCTTCCTCTGATGGTGCTTCGACTGCTTGGGTGCTAGCGGCTTTAAATAAATTAGAGATTGATCAAAGCACCTGGAGTCAGGGAGAAAACACGCCTTTGAGTTTTTTAAATAGTTTGCAGCAAACTGATGGCTCTTTTTTGTGGTTAGCTAGTGACACTCAAGGCTCCAGCATGGTGACGGCTTATGCTTTGCTGGCTATTTTGGATAAAAGCTATCCCGTCAATCGCGTCACTATTCCAGCCGAAAATAATAATGGCAATAACCAAGATATTAGTTTGAGGATAGAGGGGCCAACTAATACTATTTGTTTAGCCGAGCATTTGACAGCTACTAATGTCTTGGCTTTAGTAGTGGAAGCCAGTACTATTTGTAATTTTACTTATCAAATTACTGATACAGAATATGGACCTTATTTATCGGAGATCGCTGGCTTTAGTGGACAAGGTTTAAATGGTTGGCAATATTGGCTTAATTGGCAACCTGGTACTCAAAGTGCTGATCAAGCACAAATACAGGCTCAAGACGAGGTTTTATGGGCTTACGGTCAATTTAGTATTCAGCCAAGTAAAGTAGAGGCTAGTGTGGACAATGCTGGACATTTGAGTGGACATTTACAGTATTATGATCAGACCTGGCAAGATTTAGCTCAAACTACTATTAATATTGGTGGACAAAATTATGTCACTAATGCTCAAGGTTTGTTTAGCGTAGCTTTGACGCAAGCAGGTGCTTACCCAGTTTATTTTAATGGTAGCGAAGCATTTATTCGTAGTAATAAAATTTATTTAAACTACGGTGCCTCAAGTAGTAATCAAAGCGTAGATTTGAGTGTCAATGTCGTGCCAACTGGCAATCAAGAGTATGATCAAATTAGTTTTTTTGTCAGCCAAAATCAAATTAATTTTGGTAATTTAGAACGGGGACAAATCGGTGAAACTATTTTGCAAGTCACTAATTCTGGTAATGTCAATATTGCTTTAGAGGCCAATATTTTAGGCGATAGTGTTTTGACACAAAACACTACTTTAAATAATCAGATTTGGACAGACTTTGGACAAAATTTAAATATTGGACAAAATGCTAATTTAAACGTACGTTTGAGTGTACCTAGTACAGCTTCTTTTGGTCAACATCAAGGGCAATTAATTTTTTGGGCTAGTGCTCTTTAAAATATAATGAAAAAATTTATTTTTAGCTTAATTTTTTTCTTTTTATTTATCCCCCACGCGCAAGCAGTAGGACTGACTTTAAGTCCAGCTAAAATAGAAGTAGTTTATCCAAGAATTAAATCAGCAGAATTAATAATTACTAATATTTCTAGTGAACCGATTTTAGTCAAAATTTCACCAGATAATTGGATCAAAGAGATTATTATTCATGACGCAGAGTTTGCGCTCATGCCCGAGGCAAAAACTAAAGTAAAGATTGATTTTAATTTTTCTGTTCATAAATCTCAAATTTACCAAACAAATTTAAGTGTGGTAGCCAACGCCTTGTCAGCGGCAAGTTTTAAGGCCGCCTCTGGTATCAAAGTGCCATTAAGTGTCAGTGTTACGCCAACTAAAACAAAATTAGTTTTGTTTATTTTTTTCCCAATTTTGCTTCTTTTCTTGGTAATTATTAGTATTTTTTATTATTATCAAAGAAAAAAATCACTTTTACATCGTTTACATTTGGATTTTTTAAGATTACACAAAAAACATCGTCATTGAGCGGATTTTTTGCTATAATAAAGGCAAATAAATATTAAAGCTTTTATATGACGCAAGAACAATTAGAACAAGTAATTTTACAAAATCAAGCTAGTATCGCTAAAATTGAAACTACGGTCTTAAAGATCAGAAAAAAACTTATTTTACAAGAGATAGCGGGTTATTTAAAACTAATTTTAATCGTGGGGCCAATACTTATTGGCTTGTTTTATTTATCTCCTTATCTTAAACAATACAGTGCTTTGATGGGTAATGCTTTGAGTGGCTTAAACTTGACATCTAATCTTGACGCGACTGATATTAGTCAGAAAAATAGTTTTTCTGCTACTGATATCAGTAAAGTTTTGTGTGATCCAAGCGCTAGACAAAGTCTAGTAGAAAGAATGTGTAATTAATTTTTTTAAATTCAGTGGAAGAATTAAAATTACAAATTAGTGAGTTACTTCAAAAAGTGGAGCAAGCTATTAATGCTTTGGCTTGGCCAGAAAAAGAGCAGGAATTGATAGATTTAAAACAGCAAATGTCAGCTCCTGATTTTTGGGCTACGCAAGAAATAGCCAAAACTGTTTCTAGCCGTTATGCTTATTTAGAAAATCTCAAAAATAATTGGTATAATTTACAACAGTCTTTATTAGATTTACAAAGTCTAGTTAAAGACGTAGACGCTAGCTCGCTACAAGAAGATATCAGCAAGCAATTAGCCGAAGCTGTAAAGCAATATGAATTATTAGCCACTGAATTATTTTTACAAGGTCAGTATGATCAGTGTCCAGCCATTATCACGATAAATGCTGGAGCAGGTGGTGATGATGCTCAAGATTGGGCACAGATGTTGGAGCGCATGTATTTACGCTTTGCGGAAAATCAAAATTGGCAAGTAGTTTTATTATCTCGTTCACCAGGAGCAGAAGCGGGTATCAAAAGTGCTACTTTTAAAATATCTGGTCTTTATGCTTATGGCTATTTAAAAAATGAAGCCGGTGTGCATCGCTTAGTGAGATTATCTCCTTATGACTCTGATCACGCGCGCCACACTTCTTTTGCGATGTTAGAAGTATTACCAGAGCTAAAAGAAGTGAGCTTCGTGATTAAAGACGAAGATTTAAAAATTGATACTTATCGCTCGTCTGGTAATGGCGGACAATCGGTCAATACCACTGATTCAGCAGTGCGTATCACGCATTTGCCGACTGGCTTAGTAGCTTCTTGTCAAAATGAACGTTCACAATTACAAAACAAACAGCAAGCGATGCTATACTTGCAGAGTAAATTGGCTAAGTTTTATCAAGCTGAACGAGATGAAGAAAAAAAAGCTTTGAAAGGCGAGTATACCCAAGCTGCTTGGGGTAATCAAATTCGTTCTTATGTTTTACATCCTTATAAATTAGTTAAAGACCATCGTAGTAATTATGAAAGTACTGATCCAGACAAAGTTTTAAATGGTGATTTATTAGCATTTATTAAAGCTAGATTACAACAACTGGTGGACTAATTTATTACCCCCTCTTTTTTTCTCCCCCTAAATTAGGGGGAGAAGGCGCGTGAGCGACAGAGGGGGTACTTCTACAATAAATCTCCCCGCCGTAGGCGGGGAGATTTATTTGCGGAGTTTTGATTTAAATAGATAAAACCATTTTAACTTCTAGAGGAGTAATAATTTTTTTCTTTTGTAAAAGATGAGTTAATTTATTTACTCCTCTTAATTCTGTTAATTTTCTGTCTAAATAATCTTTAGTCACCATTTGGGTATTTACCTTAGATTTGACACTACTTAAGTCTTGCTCTACATTGTCTAGCCTTTGTTCTACATTATCAAATCTTTGTTCAAAATTTTCAGATAGTTTATTGACCGCAAAAAGAATGTCATTGACTGTGGTTTTTAATTCACTAACATCTTTTTGTAAAATTGTTTCACTTTTCTTCATAAAGTTTTTTTAATATTTAAGTCTTTATATTATATCGCTAGCATTTAACTTTGTCAAAAAGTATTTAGTTTGGGCTAGTTTTAGTTTAAATGTGGCATTTGCGCTAGTTTCTTGAACTCAAGATATGGCTAATTTTTTCTTTTTGAAAAATATGTTATAATATAAACATGTTTGAACATCTCGTGCCTTCATATCATCTTGAGTTAGATCAAAAGCGTTCATCAAAACGATGGCGTTTTTATTTTGTCAGTTTTTTATTAGCAAGTTTGAGCCTTGTTTTTGCCTTATCTTGGAGTAAAGGACCAGCTTCTAAGGCAGAGGTCTTAAGTCCGAAAACTAATCAGCTCAAAGTAGCGATCGTTGATCAAAATACCACTGAAGTATTACCGCAAGCTATTAATAATGTTTTATTTTCTTTTGTGTTGCAAACTGAACAAAATACTAGCTTACATAGTTTAGCAATTTCAGCCCCAGAAATAATCAAACAAGATATTTTTAAAGATCAAGTTAGACTATACGAAGGTCAGACGCAAATTGGTTCTTGGGAGTGGACTGAAGATGATAAAATGTTATTTAAACTAGATAATTATAGCTTGTCACCAGGCACACATGATTTTCAGTTAAGAGCCGATAATCTTCATGACTCTTTAGTGGGTCAGACTTTGACTTTTGGTTTTCAACAAGCGCAAGATATCGTGACTAGTGATGGCCACAGTTTTTATTTTGCCAAAGGCGAATTTCCTTTATTTAAAGCCAGCGTCAAAGTTTTAGAACATAGCCAAATTTTAGCTTATAATAATTTAAGTAAAACAAAATTTTTAGCTCCGCTAAATATTAATACCTTAGTAGCCGATTTTGCCTTATCAAGTCAAGGGGAAAGTTTTGCGATTAGGCGGATAGATTTTTTGGCTAGCAAGATTGATTCAGCTGATACTTTTTATTTAGCCAGTCACGGTCAAATGTTAGCTAAAGCTGAAGTGCAGCAAGATCATCTATTTTTTAATTTAAGTGATTTAGTTTTGAAGAATGATCAAGATTTAAATTTACAGCTTTGGGCAAATTTAAATAGCGGAGATAATTATGAGTTTACTTTAGCTAATTTATCAGCTAAAGGATTTTTATCCGGAGAAGAAGTGGATAATCAAGTAGATTTGGTTTTAAGTTCAGTGGAACCAAGAATAGATGTTTTGCAAGTCAAAACAGATTTTCAACAAAGTTTATTAACCGACGATTGGGATAGCGTCTTTAAGATAAATTTGCAGGCTAATCATAGTGAAGAAGCAGCTTTATATAAACTTAATTTTCAAGTGACTGATTTTGGCTTAAATATTTTGGATTGGGACTTGTGGGTAAATGGTCAAGCTTATGCTGTGAAGCCAGATTGGCAAGGTCAATTATTAACTTTTGATTTTGGTGAAAATGGTGCGCTAATTAAGCAAGGTTTAGAGATAGAATTATTAGTTAAAGTAAAAATTTTAGGCGAGCAAGCTCGTTTGCAGTTGACTTTGTTAGGTGACGAAACAACTGATAGCGCTAATTTTCTTTGGTCAAGTAGTAAAGAAAAATACAACGCTTATTTATTACCAGATTTTCCCGTCACGCCAGTGATTTTAGAGCAGTAGCTAAAACATCGCTCAAAGCGGTGTTTTTTTGTTGAAGACAAAGGGCGGAATTGACTTTTATAGTATTTTCAGCTAAATTCAAAGCACAAAATAATTAAAGCGATTTTGATGGCCAAGAGTAAATTTTTCTTTTTGTTGTGCTTAGTTTTTTTACTGATAACAATTTTAGCGGTTTTAAAACCGGAGTTTTTAGTTTTCAAGGCAGAATTTTTATATCTGGCTTTATTTTTTATTTTATTTAGTTGGTCTTGGAAATATTTTTTATTTTTAGCTTTGATTTTTTTGAGCTTATGGCGAGTGAGTTGTTTTAGCGAGGCAGAATTGCAAGTAAAAAACAATTTTGTTTTTGAACAAACTTATCATTATCAAGCGCAAGTTTTGGAAAGCAATAAAAGATTAGCTGATTGGCAGTTAATAGTGGAGCCAAATAATTTAGCGAATTTTTCGGGAAAGATTTTAGTTTTTGTACCTTTATATCCAGAATATCAAGTTAATGATATTTTAGATATCACTTGCAAAATCTTTGCTCCAGAAAAAATTATTACTAATGGTCGCAGTTTTTCTTATGATAAATATTTAGCCCAAAATAAAATCTTTGCTCAATGTTTTCGTCCCCAAATAACCAAGCTCAATCAAACTAGTAATTTATCTAGTTTTTTAAAATTACGGCAATATTTTTGGCAAAATTTAAATATTTATTTGCGTGAGCCAGCCTCGTCTTTGGCCAAGGCCATGTTGTTAGATGATAGAGGAGAACTAACTAAAGAAGTAAAAAATGATTTTGCCCGCACTGGTTTAAGTCACTTGATTGCTATTTCTGGCTCGCATTTAGTGATCATTATTTGGTTAGTGGAGGCCTTGCTATTTGCCTGTGGCTTATCGCGGAATCAAATTTTTTATCTTATTATTTTTACTTTATTTTTTTATTTAGCTTTGATCGGTTGGCCAGCTTCAGCAGGGCGTTCAGTTTTGATGGCTACAGTGGCTTTAGTCGGCCCATTTTTAGGACGGAAAGTTTTGTCGATAAATAATTTGTTATTAAGCGTGGTGATTTTGACTTGGTTAAACCCCTATGCTTTATTATATGACATTGGCTTTCAGCTTTCATTTTTAGCCGTGTTGGGTTTGTTATTTTATAGTCATTATTGGCAAGCAAAACTAAGTTTTTTACCCAGTTATTTTCAAGAGACTTTAAGTATCACAATTGCTGCGCAAATTTTTACTTGGCCCTTGATTGTTTATAATTTTCAAACTTTTTCTATTGTTACTTTTTTAGCAAATTTAGTTTTATTGCCATTATTTCCACCCTTGTTGGGCTTTGGTTTATTGACGATGATTTTTGGGCATTGGCCAATAGTTTGTATATTTTCCTGGCCTTTGTTTTTATTATTTAAGCTTTTAGTAGTCACTAATCATTTTTTAGCGAGTTTTACTTGGTCAGCTTATCCGGTAAATTTTTTTAGCTTTCCTTTATTTATTTTGAGTTTAAGTATGATTTTTATTTTTACTTATTATTTTAAACCTCACAAAAAAATAGCATGAATAAAAAATTAATTATTATTACTATTTTTTGTGGTGTTTTATTTTTAGGACTTTCTTTATTTTTCGATAATAAAAAGTTAAGAGTAGATTTTTTAGACGTCGGCCAAGGTGATGCGATTTTATTAAACTTACCACAAGGCACTAGAATATTAGTAGATGGTGGGCCAGATAATTTATTATTAAATCGTTTAGGCGAAGTTTTACCTTGGTGGGAACATAAAATAGATTATGTAGTGATTTCTCATTATCACGCTGATCATATTTTAGGCTTGATAGAGTTAGTGAATAAATATCAAGTTGGCGAAGTCTTAACGACTGCTCATCAGCCAGATGATTTTTTATATCATATTTTGATAAATAAACTAAAAGCTAAAAATATTCCGATAGTTTTTGTGCAAGCTGGCCAAACTTTTGATTTTGCTAAAAATATTTCGGCGCAAGTTTATTCTGCTGAAAGTGATAATGAAGATTATAATAATAATTCGCTAGTCTTAAAATTAGATTATTTACAAACCAGTTTATTATTAACCGGAGATTTGACAACAGAAATAGAAGATAAATTAGTTAAAAGTGGTTTAGATTTGCAAGCAGATTTATTAAAAGTGGCTCATCATGGTAGTCGTTATTCTTCTAGCCAAGCATTTTTAGCTAAAGTTGAGCCAAAATTTTGTGTGATTTCGGTGGGTGAGGATAATGATTTTCAACATCCGCATCCAGAAGCTTTGGCTAGATTAAGTGCTTCGGGCTGTCAGATGTATTTGACGGAAAGTTTTGGTACTTTGAGCTGGCAAAGTGCTGGGCAAGCTTGGAATTTGCTAGATTAAATGCGCTTGCTTTTTGTAAATAATTTGCTTATAATAAAGGCATAATTTAATAATTTGTAATTTATGGCAGAGACAAAAGTAAAAATTCTTCTGATTGAAGACGAGGAAATGCTCGCTAATATGTATGAAGTTAAGTTTCAAAACGAAGGTTTTGATATTATCAAAGCTTTAGATGGGGCAATTGGTTTAGAATTAAGTAAGACCACAAGCCCAGATTTAGTTTTGTTAGATGTTATTATGCCCAAGATGGATGGCTTTTCTGTCTTACGGGCGATGCGTGAAGATCCAAAAACTAAAGATTTGCCAGTGCTTTTGTTGACAAATTTAGGCCAAGATGAAGATGTGGCTAAAGGCAAAGAACTAGGAGCAATTGGTTATTTAGTCAAAGCTAATGTCACTCCCGCTGAAGTGGTAGAAGTAGTTAAACGCGAGCTGGCAAAGCTTGGCAAATAAATTTTAACATTTTTTTAAATTTAAGCTAGCTTATACACAAAAGCTAGTTTAAATTATCTTAATTATAAGTATTTTGTATGATGAATTTTAAAAAAGAAAAAACTTTTGTAATGATTAAACCTGATGGAGTCAAAAAAGGCTTAATCGGAGAAATTATTAGACGTTTTGAACAACGAGACTTAAAAGTAGTTGCCCTAGAGATGTTTCAGCCTACCAAGGAACAAATTGACGAACATTATCCGAAAGACGAGGCTTGGATCAGCCGTTTAGGGCAAAAGACTTTGAAGACTTATGAAAAATATGGCATCAAAGCCCAAGACGAATTGGGCACTGATAATGATTTAGAAATAGGTAAAATGGTTAGAGGGTGGTTGGTTGAATATATGATATCTGCTCCATTAGTACGTATGGTAATAGAGGGGATTCATTCAGTAGATATGGTGAGAAAGATTTGTGGTGTTACTTTGCCATCTTTAGCTGACATGGGTACAATTCGTGGAGATTATTCATCTGATTCTCCTTCAGTAGCTAATACTGAAAAAAGAGCTGTTATGAATTTGGTTCATGCCTCTGAAACTCCCGAAGAAGCTCAACATGAAATTAAACATTGGTTTGGAGATCGAGAAGTAATTTTTGAATATCAACGTTTTATTGACTAATTTAAAATATTATTTTTAACCGCCTCCCCGTATACGCGGGGAGGCGGTTTTGTAAGAATATATTATGCTAAAGAATAAACGACAAAAAGCCATCGGGGTATTTGACTCTGGATTCGGTGGTTTAAATATCATGCAAAGTTTAGTAAAAGTTTTGCCAAAATATGATTTTGTTTATTTAGGAGATACAGCTCGGATTCCTTATGGTACTCGTTCACCAGAAGTAGTTTATGAATTCACCAAACAAGCGGTAGATTTTTTATTTGCTAAAAAATGTGAGTTGATCATTTTTGCTTGTAATACTGCTTCTAGCGATGCTTTACGTCATATTCAAAGAGAATATTTACCCAAATATTATCCTAGTAAGAAAGTTTTAGGCGTGATTATTCCTACAGTTGAAGTAGCAAATAGTAAAACAAAAAATAAAAAAATTGGTGTAATTGCCACCGAGGGCACAGTATTGTCTGGTGCTTTTTCTAGAGAAATCTTAAAAATAAACCCACAAGTAAAAGTTTGGCAAAATGCTTGTCCGTTATTAGTGTCTGTCATTGAAGCGGGTGAACAAGATTCTGTAGTTACAGAGATTTTATTAAAAAAATATCTTAAGCCATTAATTGCTAAAAAAATAGATACTTTGATTTTAGGCTGTACACATTATGGTATTTTGAAAAATAAAATCAAAAAAATTATAGGCAATAAAATTCATATTATTTCTGAAGCAGAAATTGTGGCTAGTAAGTTAAAAGATTATTTAAAACGACATTCAGAAATAGAGTCAAAGCTAAGTAAAAAAAGCGTAAACACTTTTTATTCAACTGATTTAACTGATAAATTTCAACTTTTAGGTACTAAATTTTTTGGTAAAAAAATCACAGTCCAAAAGGCGAAGCTAATTTAAAATTTAGCACCCCCTCTCAAGGGTATTTTATTTAAAAATATTTTGTGCTATATTTAAATGGCGCTCGGTTTGACAATAAAAAACTCTACAATCTGACTTAATTGGGATTCTTATATTATTTAGGGCTGTGGTCTTAAATTGCGGAAACCCACCTGATTTTTCAGGGGTTGGAATTGTCAAACTTTAGGGCGCAAATATTTAGCCGTCTGCCTCTAAATCGTTTTACCGATTCA
>Ga0208375_1001416_pt1 | contig 27048 bp, 29 predicted proteins | sample RifOxyD1_FD_184038 | JGI IMG/M metagenome (GOLD analysis project Ga0208375, IMG submission 184038) | Soil microbial communities from Rifle, Colorado - Rifle Oxygen_injection D1 (SPAdes) | ecosystem: Environmental > Terrestrial > Deep subsurface > Rock core/Sediment | place: Rifle, Colorado...
TAACCAGCAGCATCAGTTGTATTTGTAAATCTTGTTGTAGTAGTAACTAATGAAGTATCACATTCATCTGAATTACTATAAACAGTTCCCATGCTAAAATTGCTTGCAGGTATGAATGTAGTTCCTGAAGCAGGCGTTAAGGTTATAGCTGAAATATTTAATGTTTCCCCAGTAGCAGTTAAATCATCATTGCCTGTATTGTTTACTAATATTGATGTTGTAGATGTTATATTGTAATTATTAGGGACAACCAATGGGAATGCAAATGTATTAACATCTATTGCTATGCTAGTTGTCTCTATCAAAGTAAATGTTTTTGTTATATTTTGCACAAATGAATGAGTGTCATTGGCTCTTACACTAATGTTCCACTCACCAGCACCATCATAGAACACTATTTGTATGCTGCATGAGAAATTCATGCTGTTTTCTCCAATCTTGTTATTAGCAAAGCATCCACCGTCATTAGCATATTCAAAAGTATCATTATGCCTTGTAGTCTCTCCACCTCTGGATATATTAGCTACTCCGCTAAAGTTGTTTATATCTGAAGTATTATCAGCATCAGTCATAACAAAGCTGAATAATAATGTTTTATTTCCAGATTCAATTATAGAAACAGAATCAGCCATGTCTAATGTTACATTGCCTATAGCAGGCAAGGAATTTCTTATAGAAACATTAATTATGCTGGATATAGTATCTGAATAAGCTCCTGCTGCATCAGTTACATTTACGCTAAAGCTCCAATTGTCAAATTTAGTTGTATTTACCCTGTCTAAAATCACGCTCTCATATTCAGGATCAGAACAGCTTCCTTCTATTTGGAATTGTTTAACTCCGCTTCTGTACGCCATTAAATGATAAGTCAATGTATCTCCTGCATCAGGATCATCACATTGAAAATTCATTCTTAAGTCTTCATCAGTCAAGTTTAGTTGTAATGCAGTTGTTGAATTTATTATTAAACTGCTTGGATTATTTGGAGCAGCATTTGAAGATGTTATTGTCAATTCAGTTGAATTTAGCAACGTAGAGTTTAGCTCGCCATCATATGCAAATGCTTGCACTATAATTGTATCGCCAGTAGTAAAGCTTGCAGATGTTAATACATCAGTAGTGTTAGTTCCATTGGCTAAATTACTATTTATAGTTCTCCTTATTAGAGCATTATTCTTGAACCATTCAAATGTAATATCATTATTGTCGTTATCATCATCTGAAAATATTAAGCTTACATTGATTGTTTCTTCAGTGTTATACTCGCTATCATTAAAAGCCGGTGTAGTTATAGTCGCATTTGAATTCATTATTCTCAATATGCTTGTATTTGTAAATGAGTTGCAGCTATTGCTGTTATCGCAGACTAATATCTGTGCACTCCAATTATCCCATTTAGTTGTGTTTTCATGCTTTAATGTTTCTACAGCTACTCCTGGATTATTTACAGCAATATTAGTGTATGTTGTATGAGTTACACTATTATTAATCCATTGTATTGAATAGTTTAATGTATCTCCACCATCAGAATCAGAAGCATAAAACCTTACTTGTATGTCTTCTGTTGTTTTATTTTCCTGCAATAATGTAGTTGAATTTATGTTTACATTTGTAATAGCATCTGGAGCAGTATTTGCAGTGGTATAGCTTACATTTACATAGTTATGGTCAACAACAATATTCTGGTTGGCATCGCCATCACCTTGATAAGCTGTAACAGAAATCCTAACACTACTTGCTTTTAATGGAGTATTAATTATAGATGTAATATCATAGCAATGATAAGCCTCTGTTTCCCAAGCAGTGCATCCTGTACTTATACAACTATCCTGCAGGGTATATATCCAACTTTCAGTAGAATTCTCACCAGCATATATCTTTACTGTGTCTGCTGCATTATCATCCATTTTACCTGAAACAGAAAATAGTGTGCATATCTCAACTTTGGTTATTGTTGAACCTGTAGGTATATCCCATAAATGGGTTGAGTTTACAAATCCACTTTCACCTGCTTCTATACTCATTGAATTGCCACAATAAGTAGTATCATCTATATCCAAAGAGCCAGCACTGCAATCAGTTAATGTAGGGAAATCTGTGCTTGCCCAATGTGCTATGCTTGCATTTATATACCATATATCGTATGATGGGTCGATAATATGGTCAAATTGTATGCTTCCATACAAAATCTTTAAATCAAAAGTATCTTGCATTCCAATGAGGTTTGTTAAATAAATTTTATTATACTGGTTAGGATTAATTAAAGAAAATTCAGCTATCATTTCAGTCTTGTTAAATTCATAAACTTCTATTTTCGGATTTCCGGAAATAATTCTTGGGTAAATTGTTATATCCCTTGAAGAATCTAATTTTTGTTTAAATGTTATTCTAACATATTCATTATCTTTTATTTCTTCGCTCCAAATATCATCAAGTTGATATGCTTCATTATAAATATCAGAAATGAAATTTTTATTTGAATCCAGATGTATGGCTTTGCTAATCTCAATTATAACTTCATAAGTTTCATTTGATAATGAAGGCACTATCCACTTAATCTTGTCAGTTAACCCATTATTATTAGCATCTTCATAATCACTTATTTCTGTTAATTCCCTTATTCCATTAGTAGTTCTATACAGCTTAATAGCTTCTTTTTGAGCTTCTTTAATGTTTGTATAAGCAAGTATGTTCTCATAATGTATATCAGAATAAACAATAATTTCTTTCCTATTCTCATTAATTTCATTTTCAATAACCCTTGGAGCTTCACCATAATACTCTATTTCAATTTCATTAACATTTTCTTCTATAACATATTCTGTTTCTTTCCTGTTTCCAATATCAGTTATGCTGTAATCTTCTTTGTTCCCATTAATCTTTATTTTATCATTATCAATTTTCTCGCTTGTATTATCAACTATTTTCCTGATTTTCATATCTGAAATTTTTTCAGGTAATAATATTGTTATATTGCTAAGACTATCATTAGCTTTTATTCTTTTAATCAGTTTTACAGGCTTTCCTATTTCAGCATATCCCTGTAATATATCTTCTTTTAGCATTACACCATTTTCATTTATGCTTGTATTCTCGCTTATTAATGTTAAATTTTCAATACCTATTTCCTGTACTGCAAATCCAGTAATATTTGAATTCAAGTAGAACAATCCAATCCCGGATATCATCAATAACAATAAAACTATTCCAATTGCATTAATACTTCTTTTATTATCAAGTTTTATTAATTCTCTTTCATAATATTTAATTGAATCATCATAATATTTAGTCCATTGTTCTAAACTTCTTTCTCTCAAAACAGATTTTAATTGCTTGCAATAATTTTCATAAGTTATTTTTTTGCAGAAATATTGCCATTTTAAATTTCTAACAAACTCATTTATTTTTAGTTTAGAATCTTTACATATTTGTATTCTGTTTTCTAATTCAGTTCTCTTCTCTTTCAAATTAAATTGTTTATCAGTTAGCATTTTTTCTTAGCCCTCTGATAAACAGTCCATATTGTTCTGTCATCTCTTTTTAACAAAATAGCAATTTCATGATAATTTAACGAAAATTCTTCCTTCAGGTAAACAACAGCACTTTCCAGTGCAGATAATCTAGAATCAGCAAATATTGAAGCAGGAATCAAAAATCTTGCATTTTTTGCAGAAAATCTTTCAGAATATTTTTTCTTTGCTTCATCATATGTATGCCATATATTTCTTTTATCTCTTCCTATAATATCAGAAATCTTGGATAAAGAAAGCCCTTTCTCCTCTTTCAAATATTTCACAACAGATTCTAAAACAGTCAGTTTTTCATTAAAAATTTCAGCAGGAAACAACAACTGCTCTTTTATTAATTTGAATAATTCATCAAAGCTTATACTATATTTCTCTTTAATAGGCAGCAATAACTCTTTTGCAAATATGACTAAATCATCATATGTAAAAACTTTTTTTTCAGGAAGAATAAAATTTGTAGACTTCCTGAAGATATTTTTCTCCTCTTGAGATAATTTAAAATAGAAAGAACTGGCATTATCTGTCTTCTTTTTACGTATTTCTTTACTTTTCACTATAACATTAGATGTAAGTATAATATATAAATATTGCGTAAATATACATTATATGTAAGTAATTAAGAAAAGCACTAACTTTTATGGTTCTTTTTTAATAACATTAGATGTAAGTATAATATATAAATATTGCGTAAAGTATACATTAAATGTAAGTAATAATAAAATTAGCAGATTTTGAAGAATTAGCCCCAGATAACTATAATTTTGACTTAATCTCTTTCACAACTTCATTATCATCCCAGTTCTTTTCCTTGCTTCTTTCCCATGTCTTTAATCCGTCATTCTTGAATCTAGGAATAATGTGAACATGTAAATGGAAAACAGCTTGCCCTGCTTCTTTGAAATTATTAATAGAAACATTCAAACCATCAGCATTTACAGCTTCTTTCACAGCTTTAGTTACTTTTTGACTGGTTTGCATAACCGCATTCAGATATTCTTTATCAACATCTAATAAATTAACAAAATGCTTTTTAGGAATAACCAGAACATGACCTTTATTTATTGGACTTATATCTAAAAAAGCCATTGTTTTAGTATCTTCATAGACTATTAAAGAAGGTATTTCCTTGTTTGCAATTTTGCAAAATATGCAATCATTCATTTTTGTTTTCCCCGAAGGCTTTTTCAAAAGGCTTCATACACTCAGTCATTATCCTTCTTTTCCACATTAAAAATATCTTTTCTGTTTTTCCTTAGTTTCTCTAAAAACTGGTCTTTGACCATTTCCAATAAACCAATTACTTCTTGTGGAGAAATATTTTTAGACTGTATGCCTGTGCTTATATTTCCGTCTTTTACTTTCAAGTTTATGGTTAATGTTTTTTCTTCCATTTTCATTGTTTATTCTCCTATTTTAAATTTCTTTTCCTTCTGTTCCTTTTTCCTGAAGGTTTTCCATTCTGATTTTCTTTTCCTTAAGTCTTCAGCTTGCTGAAGATTAGAAGAGCTTGACTCTTCTTTAGTTTTCTTTATCAAAAGAAAAGCTTAGTGGACTGGATGAGAGTCGAACTCACATTGCTGCCTTGCGAAGGCAGTATGCTACCATTGCACCACCAGCCCTAAAATATCCAATATCTTATATTTTTTAAATTAATAGGAAAGTTTTAATAGTCATTTGTTTTTTCTTAGCTTTAATGGAAAAACCAACATATATCCTTTCACAGGAGCATAAAAGCATATTAAAAATAGCAGATGCCTTGATTAAGGAATGCAAACTCTTAGAATCAGGAAAAAAGTTAGATAAAGATTTTTTTGTAAAAGCCATAGATTTTATTAAAAATTATGCTGATAAATTCCATCATGCCAAGGAAGAAGAAATATTATTTGCAGAACTAAATAAAAACTCTGAAAGTTTGCATTGTAATCCAGTACAGCAGATGATTTATGAGCATGATTTAGGAAGAAAATTCGTAAAAGCGCTTGAAAAAGGATTAAATAAAAATAATAAATTAGAGATTATTAAAAATGCAAATGCCTACGCTCAATTAATTCAGGAGCATATCTTTAAAGAAGATAATATTCTTTTTAATTTAGCAGATAATTCTTTAAGTCCGCAAATTCAGGAGTCTATATTAAAGAAATTTAAACAGGCAGAAATTAAAAATTTTAAAAAAGGAACAAAAGAAAAATATTTATCTTTAGCAAAAGAATTTGAGAATAGACAAAATGAATGAATCAAATCAAAATCTAAAAAGTTTGATAGAATATCCTAAAAGTGGAATTTTAAGTAAAGAAATAATAAGAACAGATAAGTTAAACATAACATTATTTTGCATGGCAAAAGGAACAGAGCTTACAGAGCATACCTCAACAAAAGAAGGCACTGTCTTTGTTTTAGAAGGCAAAGGCATTTTTACATTAAAAAAAGAAAAAATTGCAATGATTCCTAATGTCTTAATTCATTTAAAGAAAAATTCACCACATTCATTAAAGGCAGAAGAAAACACGTCTTTTCTATTATCTTTAAGCAATTAAATTTATATAGTCTAATTTCTTAATTTATTTATGAATGTCCTACTAACTTTTATCTGGATTTCAGTAGCAATGATAGCCCATTCTTTTTGGGAAGCATATGTTGAAGGAAGAGCAGGCTGGGCTAGAAATGCCCAGGGATTTCATATAAAAATTACAGAAAGACTTTCATTAACAGGTTATCATTTTTTCTTATTTGTAATTGAACTTCCAATGTTATTTGCCTTGCCTTTAGTAGTCAATGGTTGGGACCTAAAAGTTTTCGGTTTATTAGTTTCTGCATTTTTCTTTGGAACAGTTTTAGAAGACTTTTTTTGGTTTGTAGTCAATCCAGTTGTCAAGTTTAGTGAATGGAACCCGGAATTTGTAACCTGGTATCCTTGGATTAAAATAGGAAGAATAAAAATTCCTGTATTCTATATTCTAGGTTTGGGAATATCTTATTTGTCATGGTATTTTATCTGGAGATAATTTGTAGGTCTACATAGAAAAGTTTATAAATAATGTACCCGTACAATTATTATGGTATATACTGAAATAAAAAAAAGGAATAAAAATTCATATTTTTACAGAGTTATTTCTATTAGGGATAAAACAAAAATTATGAAAAAAAGAACTTATTTGGGGAAAAACTTGCAAAAAAATGAGCTTGTAAAAAAAGAAAAAGAAGCAGATACTAATCTTATTAGAATAAAAAAACAAAATGCTCTGGAAAAAATAAAGCCAGATATAATATCTATTTTAAAAAAATATAAAATAAAAAAAGCAGGAATTTTTGGCAGTTATGCCCGCGGAGAGCAAAGAAAAAATAGTGATGTAGATATTTTAATACAACCGCCAAAAGGAATGGGGTTGGAATTTGTCAGTGTTAACTTGGAATTAGAGGAAAAACTTGGCAAGAAAGTACATTTAGTCAGCTATAAGTTTATTGACCCCTATATAAAGGAAAATATACTAAAGGAAGAAATTAAAATAATATGAACTCCAGAGACATAATTTTTGTTAAGCATATTTTAGATGCAATTAAAGACATAGAAACTTCTACCAATCTGATGTCTAAAGAAAAATTTTTAAAATCAAATGATGTTAAGGACGCTTGTATTCGTAGATTGGAAATAATTGGAGAAGCTGTGAAAAATATTTCTCAGGAAATAAAAATAAAATATTCTTTTATTGAATGGAAAAAGATAGCAGGTACAAGAGATAGAGTAATACACTCTTACTTTAGTGTTGATCTTGACATTGTTTGGGATATTATCACAAAAGAACTTCATTTGTTAAAAAAACAAATGGAAGAAATAGAAAAAGAGCTGGAAAAATAGTTTTTAGATAAAATAATAAGCTTATACTTTCTTTACATTACATGAAAATAGTTTTAATCTCCTGTGTCAGCAAAAAATTAAATAAAAAATCAAAAGCAAAAGATATTTACATTAGCCCTTTATTTAAGCATAATTTGAATTACGCTTATTCTTTAAATCCGGATAAAATTTTCATTTTGTCTGCTAAATATGGCTTATTAAATTTAAATCAGGAGATTGAACCATATAATCAAACCTTAAACAAAATGTCCTCTCTAGAAATTAAGGATTGGTCTATAAACGTGTTAAAAGAATTAAGTAACTTAACAGACATAAACAATGATGAATTTATCTTTTTAGCAGGGAATAATTATAGGAAATATATTCTTCCTTCAATAAAAAATTATAAAATACCTCTTCAAGGATTAGGCATAGGCAGGCAGTTAAAATTTCTTAAGGAGAAAAATGAGCAATACATGTAATCATCTCCATAATCTATTCAATTCTCTCCCTAAACACAAATTTCCATTTAATATAAACGAGATTCCATTAAATGGAATATACATCTTATTTGAAAAAAATGAATTAGCTCATAATACTAATAGGATAGTCAGAATAGGAACTCATACAGGAAATAACCAATTAAGATCAAGGTTAAACCAGCATTTTGTTAATGAAAACAAAGACAGAAGCATTTTCAGGAAAAACATAGGAAGAGCAATATTAAATAAAAATAATGATTCTTTCTTAAAATCCTGGGAACTAGATTTAACAACAAAGGCATCCAGAATTCTAAACAACCCCATAGATTTTAATAAACAAAAACAAGTAGAAAAAGAAGTAACAAAATACATTCAGGAAAATTTCTCATTTGCTGTTTTTGAAGTCAAGAACAAGGAAGAAAGATTAAAATTAGAATCAAAAATTATTTCTACAATTTCACAATGCAATGAATGCAAGCCTTCTTTAAACTGGTTAGGTTTATTCTCTCCAAAAGAAAAAATAAGAAATAGTGGTTTATGGCTAGTTAATGAATTAAATAAAGAACCTCTTTCTGAAAAAGAATTATTTAATATATCCACCTTTTTGCAGGTTCCATAATTTCTTATACTCTCCTTCTAAATTAATCAAATCTTCATGTTTTCCAATTTGCACTATTTTTCCTTCTTTCATAACAATGATTCTGTCAGCTCTCATTATAGTGGAAAGTCTATGTGCTATAATAATCGAAGTTCTTCCTTTCATTAATTCCTGCAAATCTTTCTGAATTTCAAATTCAGTTTCAGAATCCAATGAAGAAGTAGCTTCATCTAAAACTAAAACTTTCTTATCAGCTAAAATAGCTCGAGCAATAGAAACTCTTTGTTTTTCTCCTCCACTTAATTTAATTCCCCTCTCCCCAACAATAGTATTTTCTTTTTTAGGAAATTTCTCAATAATTTTGTCTAATTGTGAAAATTTAATAGCTTTTATTACATCATTATGAATAGAATCAGGTCTTGAAAATGTAATATTATTGTAAACAGTATCATCAAATAAAATACATTCCTGTGGTACAATAGCCATTTCTCCTCTTAATGATTCCTGCCTGAAATCTTTAATATTTTTTCCATCAATTAAAATTTCTCCTGAATTAACATCATAAAATCTATAAAGAAGTTTAACTAAAGTAGATTTTCCAGAACCAGAATGCCCAACTAAGGCAATTTTTTCATTTTTATTAATTTTTAAGTTAAAATTTTTAAAAATGCTTCTTTTTCCATAATCAAAAGAAATATTTCTAAATTCAATCTCTCCTTTTTTTATTTCTAACTCAGCTGCATTTTCTTTATCTTTAACCTCTCTCTCAATTTTTCCATAAGCAAACAAATCATTGAAATCAGCCATATTCTCATAAAATTGTCTCATTCCCCACATAAATCCAAATAATGGACCTAACAATCCAGAGAATATTGTATAAATAAAAACAATGGTCCCTATTCCCATCTCATTATTCATTAATTTAACAATTGAAAAATAGACTAAGCAAAAAGTTCCAATCCCTATTATTATTGCCTGTCCAGAGTCAAACCATCTGAAGTAATCCCAATGATTAATAAAAGCATCTCGAGTATTTTTTGTTAATTTAGAAAATTTATTTTTTATATAATCTTCTTTACCAAAATATTTAATTGAATCAATATTAGTAAAAATATCAGAAATATTTGCTTTTTCAATATCCTCAGCCTCATTAGCTTTCAAGCTTGCACCTTGTTGCAACATCTGGTTATACAAACTATAAGAGATAAAAGTTATAACTGTTAAACCTATAATTAATGCAGATAATTTGTCTAATAATATCAAAGAACTGCTTATTATTATCAATTGAAAGATTAAAGGAGCTAAATTGAATGTTATTGCATCAGTCATCTTTTCCATAGCTCTCCCGCCTCTTGTTAATCTAGAAATCAAGCTACCTGTTTTATGAGTTGTATGAAAACTGTGCGATAATCCAATGATATGGCTAAAGAATTTTCTTTTTAATTCAACAATGATATTTGCTTCTATTCTATTAATAAAATGAAGGTAAAACCATCTGTTTATAGTTCTAATTATGATAATGCCTATATAAACTAATGCAGCTATAAGCAATATTTTAGTAAATATATTATAATCTAAACCGCCTTCTGAAAACTTAGTTCCATTATCAATAATAATCTTTAAAATATACTTTTCAGTAACTTGCAAAGCTTCAAATAAAAAAACCAAGCTTAAGATAACAAAAAATAAAATCTTGTACTTGCTTAGAAACTCCCAGTAAATTCCTAAATTGTATTTGAAATCTATCTTCAAATCTATCTTCTCTTCTTTGGGCTTTTTCATATTTGTAAATAAAAATGGACGCTGTGGGACTTTCCGAAGCTTTATTTTCTTTCTTCAAGGTGTTCTTTTCCCCGAAGGCTTTTCTTACAAGAAAAAAGCTTCTTTTGAACCCACGATCCCTCCCTATTTAGACTATGATTGTTTGCTAAGGGAAGATTCTAACCGAGCTAAACTAAGCGCCCCTATAAATAAAAGAAAAATTATGCCTTAAAAATCTATCTTTATTCTGTTTTCTTACTACAAATAATCCATATGACAATTCCCACAATCAAAATAATAAATATTCCTGCAAGAATAAATAAGTAATTATAATTTTTTGGTGGAGTTTTCGCAGGTATATCTATTGTAATTAATAGATTAGTATCATCCACATCAAAATCAATACAGTCCGGACCTAAACCATAACCATCTTCATCTCTATCAACACATTCTCCTTCTTGAAAGCAAGACTTTGTTTCTCTAGGCTGTCCGCTTTCGCTCATGCAATTATTCAAATCAACACAAACAAGTTTTTGAAAATGATTTTTGCATGGTCCAAACTGGCAGTTTCCCCAATTAGGAACACACTCACTTTCTTTAACTGCATTGCCTGAAATTAAAGAATAAAAAACATTATTCAAAAAAGTTTTTTCTGCACTAATGCGTTTGATACTCATTCCTGTTGCAATTGATCCTCCTCCGCTTCCGCTACTTCCGTCAGAGCTTCCTTGAGAAGGCTCATTGATAGGAACTGTTACTGGAGTTTCTATAGGAATCTTTTCAATTTCTTCATTTTCTATTTGATCTTCATTAGGATTAAATTTCAATGCAATTGCCTCAATCTTCATTCCAATCCCAGATGTCCATGCGTAAATCATAGTTAATGTCTCTACATTTCCATCAGAAAACCATCTTGTGCTATCATAAGCATCAAGATAAAAATTATCAAAATCAACCCATTCAACATTGCATTTATCTTCTGAAAAATTAAAGTCCGTGCAATAAACAAATTTAATTTCACGTTCATCAACTGACTCAAGATTAAGACCCCATTCAGAAAAATAATTTATAGGAACATCAAGAGACACTTCTTTCACTTTTATGTCAGACGTATCCTCAAATTTATTTACAAAGACAGCATAATACTCTCCGGAGTCATTTGTTTTATTGTAAAATTCAGATATCAAATTCATTTCTTGTTTAAATGAAGAATCAAAGAGCATTTGTGCACGAACCCGGTTTTCTCCATATCTTACATCCATATCAAACCGTTCTCCATTAGATAAATTCGGATATTCTGCATAAATTCCATCATCTCTTGCTTCAGTATAACCGCGCCAGTCAGGAAAATAAATATCCCTAAAAACTCTGTTGTTTTCTTTATCAAAGATATTAATTTTTCCTTCAATAAAATCATAAATACGAACTTCTTTCTCAACAACATTGTTTTCTTTATCTACATCATCTGCAATTAATTCAATCTTTAAATTATGTAATCCTATTTCTTCAGGAATCCAATTATAATCATGCCCTAAGTTCATTCCTGATTCAAGATTATCAAAAGTATAAGTTTCCAGTGTCTTTCCATTATCACTTATGTTTAAAATCACATTTTGGATATTTTTATTTCCATAATTCATTACAGATATCTGAATATGATTAGCTTGGTTTTTTATAGGATATTTTACCATATAATACTCCAAAGCAACATCTGCACCATCAACTTTTACATTTGTATAAATCTCATCAATATTATTTTCAATGTTTTGGTCTTCATTTTCTCTTAACCTTTCATTAACACTAACATTTGCAACAATCTTTGTGTAACCTTTATTTTCAGGAGTCCATGGAACAATTACATCTTTTGAATTAAGAATTTCTCCTTTAGGAGCATAAACTTTTATTTTTACTTTTCCAACTGCACCAGCAAATGCTGCGGGCGAATTGCTTTCTAAAACCTCTATTCCAACACCATTAATCAAAACTATTCCTTGTGACTGGCTTACATATAAACTATCGCTTTCGCTATTTTTTGTTACAGCAATATTTGAATAAACCCTATGATCTCCGCCAATATAAGAATCTGTTAATTCAATTTCATATTCTTCATTATTCACGGTTATTGTTTCTTTTGGATTGTTGTCATCTAATTCCAGCTCCTGCAACTCTTCACAAAGGTCTAAACGGATAAAATTATCTCCAGAATTAGCATTGCCTGTAAATGCTTTTATCTTGTAAGGTATACCCAAAAGATTGAATTTTTTTGTGCCATCAGCATTAAGAAGTACAGAATAACTTCCAAAGTCTGATCTTAATTCAACGCGATTATATGTATTAACACTGGTTATTTCTGTAGGAATTACCGCAACTTTGATTTTTCTTTCTCCATTAAAATCTTTCAAAATAAATTCATCTCCTTCCTTCAGATTCAAACTGCAAGCATCAGGCCGATAATCTAAATTTCCGAGATTTTCAGAATAAATTAATCTTTCTTCACTTTTATCTTCATTAATGTCATATACTGAAAGATTTACTTGCTGCGCAATCCTGTTTCCATAATTATTAACTCTCAATTTTATCTCTCCTGCTTCTCCAACAAAGTATTCTTGGTTATATCCTGAGAAAGCAACATTAACATCAGGCCCAGCTGCTATTGCATCCCAATACATTTTAAGAATATTATTTTCCAAATTTATATCCTTGCTTGAATTAACAACAAAAGCAAGTGTAAACATGCCTGATTTTTGAGGAGTAAACTCAAACTCTAAATTATTGTAATTGAGAGGGCAATTTACACAACCAAGTCCTCCAAGATTTCGTGATTGTTTTGTTTCTATAAGTTCAAAATTGCAACCCTTTGGATTTTCAAAATTACAGAAGTCAGAAGAATAATACATTGAAACATTCACATTTTCAGCTTCTTCATTTCCAACATTTTCAATCATCACTTGTATCCGAGTACTCATGTCTTTGATAAAAGCTAAATTATAATTATTTTCATAAATTCTTAAATCCGGTCCAGACTCTTTAATTCTAATTATATTAAAGTATTCATTGTTGGATTTAATTTGATCTTCTGATTGAAGTTTCATTCTTATAATATATTGTCCTGGCTCTTTGTTTAATATGGCTTTGAAGTTTTCATTATAATAACCATCGAAATAATTTTTGCTAACATCTATTTCATCAACATAGCCCTGTCTGACTAACTCATATTGACAATTTTTTCTTTTACTCCAATCATTTAAACTGCAATCATCTGAATTATCAGAAGGTTTTGCAACTTCCATTGACCAGCTTAAATGGGATAATTTTTCTTTACCTTTGTTAACTATTTGAACTGAAAATTGAGCTTCTTTCCCAGAATAAATTTCATAAGGAATAAAACCATAAATTTGTGCATCTTTTGTAGGTTGAACATACTTGCCTTGCCATAACAGATTATCATTTTCATTTGCATCATTATCAATTATTGCTTTTGCTCTAATTCCGTTTCCTCCCACTTTTCCAATAAACTTAAATTCAACAATCTTTGATTCAAATGGAGCCAAGTTAATTCTTTGTATTTCTTCATTATGTATGTCTTGTCCATAATTTTTATACTGGAGATTTAAATCAACTGCTTCTCGAGTTTTTCCTTTGTTTTTTATAGCAATTAAGGCTATATTCTCTTTGTCTATTTCTATATCCGGAATTGTAATTGATTGAACAGCAACATCATTCAGAGGAATATATCTCATGGCATCTTCTTTTTTAACTAAAATTCTTGCATCAAAATCATCCAATTCAACCGATGAAACAGGAGCACTAAATGTTCCATCAGATTCTAATGGAAAATATTCGCTTTCAAGTTGCATACTTACTTTTTTTTCTGAAAATTGTTCAGGCCTCACAAGCACTAATGCATTTTCAAATTCTCTTGCAAAAATTCCTGCTGTTTCAGGCAAACTGCCCTCAACTAAAGAAACATCATCAAACCATGCAGTGCCTTTCCCATTATAAATCATTAAAGCAATATAAGAGCCATCAACATTATTTCCTGTTCTAAAACTTCCTGAAATTGTTGTCCAATCATGTGTTCCTGGACCAGGACCATTATAGTAAACATTGCCCTGCGATTCAGGTATATTAAAATAAATAGTAGCTCCTGGATTCACTTCTGCTCCAAGATTAGTAATCCATTCTATTGGTCTTGACTCTAAATTTTCTGTTTTAATCCTTGCGCTGAATGAATAAACACTATTTGGCTTTAATTCCAAGGATTGGTAAATCCCGCCAGTTTCCATGTTCTCGCCAGTAGAATAAACTTTCACTGCTTTACTGCCAGATAAAATTTCAGAATTATAAGCAAAATTCTGAGACCACCACTCAAGTTTTTTCCAGTTTTTAATTTCATTATTCTCTGTTTCTTCAAAACCAGAATTTTTTATTAAATTATTTTGATTTAAATTTTGTGCATCTTCACTTGGAATAAAATAAAAATCTCCTAAAGGTTTTCCGACATTGAATTTAATTGCATCAAACCAATAGTTTTCAGGCCGGCCATAATCTCTTGCATCCTGATATGAAAAATAGGTGCAGTTGTTAGAAATCAAATAATATCTGGCTAAAGCATAAATTCTTTTTTCTTCTGTATTTCCTGTTTTAATATTGGCTAATGTCGATATATCATAAGTTAATCTTTCTTTGCCAAGAGCCTGAGAATCCGCTTTAAGAAAAATTACTTTGTTATTTTGACATGCTTTCTCAAAATTATCAGCCACTTTTTTCAAAAAAACAGGATTGTCATACATAGAATTTCCATAAGTAATATACCCTTCAAATAATGTTCCCATAGGAGAGTCATCTGAAAATTTATTGAAAATATATCCTGCATTAAGGGTTATCAGTTTATCTGGAAAATTTTGCTGAAGTCGTTCATATAAAGAAATTTTGTTTTTAATATATTCCTCTTGGGAATTTCCTGGATATTCCAAAATATAACTCCCGCCGCCTCCACCGCTAAAAACATCCATTACTCTTAAATCAGAATCATCCAAAAAAAAGCTGTCTACATTATAATTTTGAGAAATATGGTTAACATAATAATTAGCATAATCCCTAAAAAAGCTGTCTTGATGATTAAACATCCATGTATCTGCCATATATTGAGTAGCTAATCTGCTTTGCCATTTGAATCTTGCAGTTGCTTGTGGATTGACTAGATTTGAAAATTCAGCATCATCAACAAATCCATCTTTATTTTTATCATTCATTTCATCCCAGCCCCAAAATGTTATCCTCGTGTCATCTTCGCGATAGTATTCTCCGCTAATTGCAGGGTCAGTAATTACTATAAATCCAAATACAATATCTCCTCCATAATTATGAGTTTGTAATAAAGGGCCTTCAGTTAAACTTAGCGGACATTTAATTTTAATCCAGTACAAGTAATCATTATTAACTTTATTTTTCTTCCAGTCTGTAGGAGGATAAAAAGCCATTTTTCCCTTTTTAATAAAATTTTCAGTTGTATCTTCTTTAACATCTAATTTTTTCCATTCATTGCCATTCCAGTATTCTAAATTAATTTCAAAATTACTGCCAGCACTCTTGAGAACATTCCAGTTTATTTCTTGAAATTTTCCTAAATTTCCTATGTATATCTCATCTCCTGAAGAAGAACACAAAGGAATATATTCGTCACCCTGCACAGAAACGCCTTTGCCATAATATGACTTTATGCTGATATCGTAAAAATTCTGATTCTGCTTAACATAAATCCTAAAAAATTTATCTATTAGTGCTCTCCTATATCCTTCTTCGGGAATTTCTGTGTAAGAACCCAGATATCTTCTATCAATAGTTATATCCTTTGAAAGATGCAAAAATGCCCTTTCTGAATCCTCATTTTTTTCTTCAGCATAATTTAAGAGAAAAGGGGTATCTACATATTCGTTAAATTGCGAGAGAGTCAAGTCCAGATAATAAGAAATAATAAACTCCTTGTCTAATCCCTGCCCTTTTTGTATGCTAGTTTTACCAATTACAAAATCAAATAAAGGGTTAATAGAATAAATGTCAGAAAGAGTAATCTCTCTAAAAAGCATAGCAAAAGTCTTTATATGCGAAAACTTATTTTTTATCGGGTTTATCTTTGTAAGGTCAGAATGCTTTTCTAAACCTGCAGTACATGCTCCGTCTTGGCAAATTTCTCCTTTATCAGAGCAATTATATGCTTTAACCAAAGCAATTCCATTCTCGCAATAATTCTCGTTTATATAATTAAAATTTTCAGAAGGATTAAAGCACGAATCTTCTTTTTCTATTCCATAAACTGTTTTTCCTTTAATATAATAATTCAATCCACTATCACTATCAGTACAAATTGTTGGAGTTGTTGGACATTTATCCGCACTTGAAACTAATTTTCCCCCTAATTCCAAGCATAAATCATCTTCATTCTCAATGCAATTTGTATCAATGCCAGTTCCTGTTGCATAATCAGAACACCAATGATATCCATTGTTTAAACACGAATTACATGTTTCAAAGTCTGATGGTTTTGTTTCAGGATTTACATAACTCGCACTGCATTCAGCACTCATTCCTCCATTAATTCCATAACAATACCACTGCCATAAATCATAGAATTGAACAGAGCCATTTATTCCTGTAGAACATAAATCAATTGTTGGTGCTGTTGAAAATGTTTTTTCATTAGAAGAGCCGCAAACACCATTGACTGTAGTTGGAGCTACTTTTGGTGCAACATATCCAGGACATTGTTCTTTAACTTCAATTAATTTTCCACCAGAAGAACTACATCCTTCTCCAAATGTAATTCCTATTCCAAATTTATCATTATTTTTTAAATCACATTGTCCAACAGAACTTCCTTCGATATTTACATCTATAGAACAATATGCTTTTCCAGAATCAATACATTTTACACATTCATTATTTGCATTTAAATCTAAAGAACTTCCTTTTGTTTTCTTTCCAAATAAATCTTTAAAAAAATCAACAATTCCAGAAACAATGCTATTTCCTGTAATTAAATTGTCATAATAATAATTTGAAGCAAAAACATTCGAAGCCAATAAAACAAAAATTAAAAGAATTATTATACCTCTTTTCATAAAAATAGAATAAATTAAGAATATTTAAGTTTATTTAATTAGCTTAAACTTAATAACTTTTACTCTTGTGTCTGGTTTTACATTTATCTTGTAATATTTAGAATATGTTTCATACATTTCTTTTTCAGAACTAAAAGGTTCATGTCCTTCTTTGTCTTCTTTTGTAAAATTTCCAAATGTTGTTTCCTTTGTCCAAATTATTTTGGCTTTTGCAAATTCTCTTTCATCATTAAAACAAAGAGATAAAATATCATTAACACTTAAATCCTTATCATCATTAATTCTCCAGGTAGTATCTTTTTTACCTTCTAATACTAATCCTGGTAAAGGTTCTGAAAATTTTAATCTTTTCATATTCTTTTTTCTTCCTGAAGGTTCCTTTTTGTTTTCCCCGAAGGCTTTTCTGAAAAGGCTTCTTCTAAAGAAGCTTCCCAGCATCTAAGAAATTTATTTTTCCAGAAAGTAGTTTCCATATAGTCATGTTTAAATCTTTAAGAGGAACTCTAATTTGTTTAGTTGAATCTCTATCTCTTAAAGTGCAGTCTTTATCTTTTAAGGAATCAAAATCAACAGTTACACATATCGGTGTTCCCATCTCATCTTGCCTGGCATAACGTCTCCCAATACTTCCAGAAGTATCAAAATAGCAATTAAACTCTTTTTTCAATTCATCATGTATTTTTTTAGCATCTTCATTTAATTTATTGACCAAAGGCAAAACAGCAACTTTTATAGGAGCTAGTTTTGGATGCAATTTCAAAACAACATTCTCTCTTTCTTTATCATAAGTATAAGCATCAAACATAATTAGTAAAAATGCCCTATCAACACCCATTGAAGGTTCAGCAACAACATGAGGAACTAATTTTGTTTTACTTTCCTCATCAAATATACTTAAGTCTTGTTTTGAATGATTAATATGCTGTGTTAAATCATAAGCTTGCCTGTCAGCAATTCCCTGAATTTCTTTAAATCCAAATGGGAAATTATATTCTAAATCCCAGCAATCACTTGAATAATGAGCCAACTCTTCTTTCTTATGTTGTCTTATCCTAAAATTATCAGGATTTGCACCTATGCTAATTAAAAACATATGTTCATGAGCCAGCCAAAAAGCATGCCATTCATTTTTTATTATTTTTTTACTCAAAGCTTCTTTCATGCTCATTTTCTCTGCTTTTTGATTTTTACTCTGCATTTCACTTGAGTAAATATTTATTTTATGATTTAAAACTTCATCAATAAATGGGCATTTATTATCGCCTGGTTTTACAAAATATTCAATCTCCATTTGTTCAAATTCACGAAGTCTAAAAAGAAAATTTCTAGGAGCAATTTCATTCCTGAATGCTTTTCCAACTTGAGCAATTCCAAAAGGCAGTTTTAATCTAGCACTATTCATAACTTCCTTAAAATCAGCAAAAATTAATTGAGCTGTTTCTCCTCTTAAATAAGCAGTTAATCCAGTTCCAACACCAACATTAACAGGAAACATTAAATTAAAATTAGAAGCTTCATTAAACTCCCCACTACAATTAGGACATTTTAATTTTTTTTCTTTAACTAAATTATTTATTTCATTTGATTTCATTCCATCAGCAGAAATCTTTAATTTGTCTTCAATAAAATGGTCTCCTCTTACTCTATTCTTGCATTTTTTGCATTCTAAAATAACATCAGAAAATCCTGATAAATGTCCAGAAGCTTCCCATATTTTTTGATGAGAAATAATAGCGCCATCTATGCCTGTAATCTCATCTCTTTCCTGGACATGATTTTTCCACCATTCTTTCTTGATATTATTTTTTAACTCAACACCTAATGGACCATAATCATAAATTCCAGCTATCCCGCCATATAATTCAGAACTTGGAAAAACAAAACCCTTTCTTCTGCAAAAAGCAACCATCTCATCAATAGATATCATTATTTTGGAATATCACTAAGATTTATAATCCTTTTGCCTTCTATTCGTGGACAAGCAGTATTAATCCAGCAGTCAATTTCAGAAAAATTCTCTAATTCAGTTTCTCTTAAAGTATTAAACAAAAATATTCTTCCCTTTAATTTCAAGGCTTCTTTTAATTTTTCCTGCCCTGATTTTGTAGAAACTAATATTCCCTTATGTTCAGAATTCAAATAAACTAATTGTTTTCCTCTTATTCTTTTTTCATTATCTAAAATTTCTATTTTTTTTATAGAATAAACAAATGGATTAGCAATGTAAACTTCTTTTCCAGTTATTCTCGCTATCTCTTCAGGATGAAAATTCTCAGAGCCAATGAATAAGTAAGAATCAACTTTTTCTTTCAAAGCATTTTTAGCATTGCATCCAGTTACTTGCCCTAAAACAACAGAGTTAGGAACTCTTTTCTTAACTTCATTAAGTAAATGTAAAAAATGAACAGTTCCAAGAATGCCAACCTTTCCTTTAACATTAAAATTTTTTAGCAATCTCTCTACATCAAAATCAATCTTAACAGGTAACATTAATACTTTCATAAAAATTAGTTAAAGATAAAGCTTTTAAGTTTTCTCTTCTTTATATTACCATGGCTTATCAATTTAAAGGCAATCCAGTTTCTCCAGTAAATGTTCCTCTTATTGGACCTCTTATTTATGATGAATTAGGGAGAGAAGTTCTGGCAAGACATAATGAAATTTTTGGATGGTCGCACTTCGCACTTTATAGAGACCATCATTCAGAAGAATCATTAGGTTCCATACCATCAAGAATGCAACCAAGATTATCTTATATAAGTCCAATTGAGTTAAGCTTCAATGCTATTCTTAATCAATTAGGTCGAGAAAATTCAGAATTTGCAGGAATAAACGTTTTAACTTTTGATGACTTAATTCAGTATTGGGAGGCAATTCCAAATAAGTCTTTTACTTCAACAAGAACAAGTTCAGTGATTGTTTACCCTGTTTATCCTATTAACGATATTGAAAGATTAGCCGATAATTATAAACAAGATGCGGAAAAATTAAGAAGAAAAATATTAGATATTACTGGAAAAACACATCTTGATGTTCCTATTTTAGTTGATGGATTGGTCCCATTACCTGACCACTCAAATGGTGATTACTCTATCACTTTTGATGATTCAAGTAAATCATTAGAATTTTTAAGAACAAGGGAAGTTCCAGAATTTTTAACTGATGGAGTTTTAATCAATGGACATCCTATTCATATTTCACCGCCGGGTTTAATTATGGATGATATATATCGTGACGGATTACATATTTATACAGGCACTTATTGCATTCCACCACGCGAATTTAGAAATGAAGTTCATATAGTAAAAAAACCAAAATAATTATTTTTTCTTACCTTTTAGAGGTTCAACCTTAGCTTTATCAGAAATAATTGCAGAATTTCCAGAAGGGTCTTCTATAACTAAAGTAATTGGCATTTCCCCGCATTCAACTTTCCACATTTTTTTAAGTAAATTTTTAGCAGACTTTCTCTCTGATTCTTCTTCAGAATTATCTCTTTGCTGTTCAACAATTTCTTTAAATTTCTTAAAAACACCTTCCACATTAGAAATATAGCCTATTGAAGCAGGTCCAGGAGTAGCCGTCATTCTTAATTCAGGAATCTTTACAGTAGCTTCAGATGATTTTACAACTCTAGTATTCAAATCTTTCTCATTCTTAACTTCAAAAGTATATCTAGCAGGAGCTCTTATTTCTTCACTTTCTATATCAGCATTATGAAACTTGCAGTCAGTACAACTCATAGTCATTAAATAGCATCTTCCAAAATGAGGAATATCCATTACTTCTTCGCCTAATACTAATGTTTTCTTCCCGCATGCAGGGCATATTTCGCCTGTAATTTGTTCCATAAAAAAGAAAACAGCATAAAAATTTATAAAGCTTTTCTATTAAGTTTTTTCTTCAAAGAAAAACCTTAGGTAAAAAGAATAATTTATTTACCTATTTTTTCAATTGCAGGCCTTAAAATTTCTCTGTAAACAGCTTCACAAACATCAACATGATTTACAGCAGTCGATAAATAATCAATATCTATTCTTCTTTCTCGCTCTTTTAATTCTACAATCAAAATAGGTACATCTCCTAAAAAAGGACTATATTTTCTAGCTTCAAAACCAAAACATGTAGGAATTTTTTTACTTTTTGGTTCAGCTATTATTCCATATAAAAAATCAAAAATAGTATTAGCTACTTGTTCTCCATCCTGACTGTCTTGCAAATCATAATGTGTATGACCTAAATCCCTTACATGTCTTTCAGCTACTTCTAAAGCATGGTCTATCCAGTCTGAAGATCTACCTCTTCTTAATTCTTGAAATAATCTTTCAGTTGCATCTTCTTCAAAAACAGGTCTTCTTCTTGGCATTAAATCATCTACAATTAATCCTAATTCTCTTTCTTGTGCTCTTGTTAAATCAAAAGTTACTCCATCTCTTGAAATTGATTTAGGTAAACTATATCGACTTCTCATTTAAACAAATAGTAGTTAACGACATAAATAAGTAATAAAATCTTGCATAAAAATATGCCCTTTCCAAAATTCTTCTAACTTCTCTTGCATTGAATCAAGATCTCTAAAATGCTGTGATTTTGTCACAGCATTTTTAGTAACTTTCCAGCAAGTTTCAATAGGATTAAGCTCTGGTGAATATGGTGGAAGATATTCAACTACAAACCTTTTACTATATTTTTCTATAAGGCTCTTAATAACATCTGTTTTGTGGAATCCTGCATTATCCAAGATAAACAAATATTTTTTGTTGGGCTTTAGCCAAACAAAAAGATCTTTTAAGAAAAAAGAAAATGTCAAGCTGTTCTGAGCAACATAAAAATCATAATAAAAATTATGTGAACTTGTGAGAGCACCAAAGACAACGAGTTTTTTGTTGCTCCAAAAGAAAGCTCCTTTTGGTTTCTCTCCTCTAGGAAACCAAATTCTCTTATAATTTTCTTTTAACTGGAAACTTACCTCGTCAATGGCAACTATTTCATAACCCACATATTTCGATTTGAGTTTTTTTTAAACTCATCTCGAAATTTATCAACTTTTTCTTGGTCATGCTTCAAATGCTGAGGTCTTGGCATAATAAGTGAAAAGCCAATTTTATGCATAATTCGCTCCACATGACGGAGCGAATATAATTTTCCAATCTCTTGGTGAATAATTTCGCCTATTTCTTTAGTATTTACTGAGCAATATCCATCATTTGCTTTTTTAATTTTTGTAAGAATCTTATTTTTAAGTCTAATAAGATTCTGTTGCGTCAATTTTGTTGGTCTGCCACTTCTTGGCAATGTTTCTAAAGTTCTTCCAGATAGATTGTATTTAATCCATCTATGTACAGTGGGCTGGCTACAGCCTATTAATTCAGAAATTTCTTCTTGTTTTTTTCCTTTATTATATAAATTAATGATTAATTCTCTTTCTTTAATATTTAACATAATATCACCTCATCTTGAGGTGATATTTATTAGTATTTATATACTTTACTTATGTCGTAAACTATAGAATAAAAAACCTTAAAAACTTAACTAAAAAAAGAAAAAACTTATTGTTCAACAGGAGCAGAATCCTCTCCTCTATGAACATAAGCGAAGTTTGGAGTTACAACAATCCAGTCTTCTCCAAATCCAGCGATATCGCCTTCAACAGCATCGCATGTTTTCTTTAATTTAGAAACGCTTCTTTTTAATTCAACAACATCTTTGTCTTTCAAAGGTCTTATATTGACTAAAGCAATTGTTTTGCCTTCTCTCAAAGCATCTAAGATAACTTTTGTATCTGAAAAATCATTCATAGTAAAAGGTCTGATTATTATCTTTTCTTTTGGGCTTCTTACCTTATTTGTGTCTATCTCAACGTAATCTTCTCCGTTAAGTGCATCATTCATTCCATCATCTCTCATAGAATTCAGGAATTTGTCTTTAAGTTTAGTAAACATTTCCATTTTATCCTAGTAGTTAGATTTTAATATATAAAGATTTCTATTAATGCATGCATATATAAAAATTATACCATTCTGCCCAAAATGCTCATAATACTCATGATTTCCATCCTGGTTTCAGTAGGAACATTAGGGTCATTTGTTATATCTTCTAAATTTTCAAGAATTTTGTTTGCCTTTAAACAGTCTTCTTTTTTTTCTTCAATGCAGCTTATTGTCTGGCAAATTTTATTTCTAATATTTTTTGGAACATCAGAATCTGTTCGTATATTATCTAAAGTTTGTAATATTTCAATAAAACACTCTTCATTCATCTTTCAACCCCTTCATTACTTCTTCTTGCAAATTTTTTGCTTTTTCTTTTAATTTATTCTCATTCTTTTCAACATTATTAATTCTTAAACTAACAACTTCTTTTTTAGAATTCAAATCTTTTTCAACATCAATTTTATTTGTTTTCACCATTATTGGCCCGACAATTCTATAAACTTCTTTTGGATTTTTTTCTAATTCTTCTAAAGCATTATCAATTTCCATTAATCTTCCTTGGAAATTTTGTCTTTGCATCATAGCCTGTTGTAAATTCTGCTCTAATAATTGCAATTCTCGTATTTTTTCTTCCATTGCTTTTTCCATTTTTTATTTAACAGGTTTATGAATGATACCCTCTTGTGGCAGGTTCATGAAGGGTGAAACCCTTATGATGCAATCCTTATATGGCTTCTACTTTAGTTGAAACAACTTTTGGTTTGTAAAGAACTTTTGAGCCACAATAAGGACATCTCACTTTCTTTTTTATATATTCTTGTTTTACAATTTTTTCACATGAAAAACATTTATGTGCAACCATTTTATACCTCGTAAGCTTTTCCAGTAAATTTTGATTTACAGCTTTTGCATTGCCAAATTCCCATTGAATCTCTCTTTACTTTTGTTTTAGTGCAATAAGGACATTTGTGCCAAGCTTTTAATTTCTTTTCAACTTCTCCAACTTTTTTTCTTAATGTCCTGCCATATCTGGCTTTAAATCTTCCAGCAGAACTTCTTAATTTTGTCTTTGTCATTTGAATTCCTTGTATTAATTATCTTACAGTCGTTTTAAAAAGCTTTTCCTTTGAGCTTTTCTTTCTGTAGAAAGAAAATCTTCATCAAAAGAAAGACAAAATGAGAAACCTTCAGGAAAGAAAACACGAAAAAGAAAGAAGCAGAATGAAAACCTTCAGAAAAAAGAAAGACAAAATGTGAAAATGAAATATGGAGTACATGAGGGTACCAGGATTTGAATTCCCAAACATATTTTCCATGTTTCCTGGGTCTCAAGGTCCCAAACCTCGAAGCCTAAACCAAGCTAGCCGACACCTTTACGTCTTTTTTAGATCCCGTAGTGTGTACTCCAAAATAAAATTCATAATTGCCTTTAATAAACCTTACTAAATTAAAAAATTTAAAATAAAATTAGAAAAAAGAAATTTATTTTCAATGAAAGCTAACTGTTTTCTTTTATCGAAGTATTAAGCTTTGCTTAATGCTAGAAGAGCTTGACTCTTCTTTGATTTTCTTTTCAAAAAGAAAAGCTTCATTTACTTCTTCTTAGCAGCTTCTTTGCCTGCAGGTTTTGCAGCAGGTGCAGCCTTAGCACCAGCAGCTGGTTTAGCTTCTTTACCAGCAGGAACAGCTTCTTTCTTGACTTCTGTACCAGGTGCAGCAGCAGCTTCTGCTTTCTTAACTCCACCAGGTGCAGCTTCTGCTTTCTTAGCTTCTTCAGCAGCTTTCTTAGCTTCTTCTTCAGCAGCTTTCCTTTCTTTCTCTTTCTGTAAGACTGTCTGAATTGATTTTAACTCATTATCTAATCTTTCTTTTTTCTCATTAGGAACTTCAGTTACTTTAGCATCAATTTCATGTTTGTATTTTCCATTATCAATTTCTCCGCAAACTTCTTTTCCTGTTTTCCCTTCAACTAAAACACCTAAAGAACTGCATGAGCCAACAACACTTTTAACAACACTTGTAAAACTATTATGCAAAATAGAATCTTGTTTCATTAAACTAATTTTAACTACTTGCTCTATTCCTATATTAGCAACTTTATTCATATTAGGTTCTCCAGAACCTTTGTCTATACCAGCTTCTTTTTTAATTAATTCAGAAACAGGTGGTGTACCTGCAGTAATAGTATAATTTTTTCCATCAACTTCAACAGTAACAGGAATCTTCATTCCTTTAAAATGAGTTGTTTTCTCATTTATTTTAGCAATAACTTCTCCAATATTAATTCCTTTAGGGCCTAATGCTTGAGCTAATTGTGGAGTAACACCTGCCTTCCCGCCATCAATCATTAATTGTATTTTTTCTGCCATTTTTTATTTTCCATGAAGTTTTTTTAAAATCTTCAATCAGCATCTATATTTTCTTCCTCGCCTTCTCTTCTTATTACTTTAATTGAATCTATTTTTACAGTAATTGGGATTGGAACAGCGCTTTCTAAAATTTCAACAACAGCTTCTTCTTTTCCTAATTCTACTCTTGTAACTCTTGCTTTTTCTCTTTTGAAAGGGCCAGATATAATTTCAACTATATCGCCTTTTTGAATATTAACTTGCTGAGCAACTGTCTGGTCAATCATTCCCTCGATTTCTTCTATTTTTAAGGGTTTAGGTAATATACCATTTACATAAGGAACACCCTGATAAGCTTCTCTTATTTCATTCATATCCTCTGCTTCAACAATAACATAACCCCTCATGTCATGAGGATGCATTAAACTGTAAATTTTTTTATGTTTCTTTTTAGCATTAGAGCTAATGAAATCCATAACTTGTTCTTCCCTGTTTACAGTTGCTTTTATTACATATAATGCCATTTTTTTGTATCTTGTTTTTTTCTTTTATCGAAGATTTTCTTTTGCAAAAGAAAAGCTTCTATCTTACCACTGCAAACAACATGTTTATAATGAATCCTATTAATCCTATTAATAATGCACCAATAGCAGAAACTTTAGCTACTGTCAGGAATTCTTCTTTTCCTGGCTTTTTTGTTACAAGCAAAACTCTCTTGTACTCAACTAAAGTCATTTTCAAGCTACTGATTACATTAACCATGATTTTAAAGAAAAAAATGCCTTTATAAATATTATGACTAGACGATTTAATATAATCTTCCTTTTCTAATTAAGAAGAGAATCTACAGATGGTCTAAAAGACCGTAATAATCTTAAACACTCTCTTCTTCTTTCTAAATTATCAGCAGCAGTTTTTAATTCAACACCATACTCTATCCACCCATATCCTCTTCCTACTTCTATATCGCCAAAAAGAGTATTAAATATTGCAACCTGTTCTCTATCTTGAGTAAATCCATTTTCATTTAAATCAGCATAGCTCAATAATGGATTATTAGGATTTAACTTTCCTAATCTTTTATACTGTTCAATTGCATAATCGATTATTCCAAAAATTTCATTCATATATTAAGAATAATAAAAAGAAATTTAAAAGTATTTAATGTCCTGCAATACTATCTCGTTGCCATCCACTCATTATTCTTTTATTTATTCTATATCTTCAATAGGAACATTAATTTTTGTTAAATCATCAGTTGCTTTTCTAGCTTCTTCTTTAACATCAGAATCTTTTGGAGGCCCACAATAAAGATTAAATCCTTCTTCACTGATTAAAGTTGTTATGCACTGAGCAATTCTTCCTTTTCCTCTAAAAGGTTGATTATTAAATTCATAACTTCCAATCCAAATGCCATTTATATTATTAAATCTATAACTTAAGATT
>Ga0208375_1001417_pt1 | contig 27047 bp, 33 predicted proteins | sample RifOxyD1_FD_184038 | JGI IMG/M metagenome (GOLD analysis project Ga0208375, IMG submission 184038) | Soil microbial communities from Rifle, Colorado - Rifle Oxygen_injection D1 (SPAdes) | ecosystem: Environmental > Terrestrial > Deep subsurface > Rock core/Sediment | place: Rifle, Colorado...
GCGACGACTAGTTTCTTCTATTGCTCTCTCCATAGAACCCGTCATCCTATCGGCATATAAAATAACTTTGCCTTTTACATTTCGCGCCGCCCGACCAATGATTTGGATAAGAGAAGTCTCGCTTCGCAAAAATCCTTCTTTATCAGCATCTAAAATACCAATCAAAGTAACCTCTGGCAAATCCAAACCTTCTCTAAGTAAATTTACTCCGACAAGCACATCAAAATTCCCCCGTCTTAAATTTGTTAAAATTTCAATTCTTTCAATAGTTTTGATATCACTATGAAGATATTCCGCCTTTATCCCCTTTTCCTTCAAATATTCTGACAAATCTTCCGCCATTTTTTTGGTAAGCGTAGTTGCTATCACTCGCCCCCCAGCTTTAATATCTTTTTCCGCCTCATTTATAAAATCTGCAATTTGACCTGGGTAGTCCAAAAAAGACTTCTTGAGAGAGACTTTAGAAGACTGCTCAGAAAATTCCTCTGAAAAAAGTCTGGCCGAACGCAGTGAGGAGACCCGAGGACTTTTTGAAGAGGATATTTTCTGAGCAGTCTTACCAATTATTGGCCTTACCAAAATTTCTGGATCAACAAGTCCTGTGGGGCGGATTACTTGTTCTACGATTTGCCCCTGTCCTGAGTTTATCGAAGGATCGCTATGCTCATATTCATATTTACTTGGAGTAGCACTAGTATAAATCACTTGTCCCACCCTCTCTTCAAATTCATCAAATTTTAGCGGTCTATTATCTTTAGCGCTCGGCAATCTAAAACCATAATCAACGAGCGACTGTTTGCGTGAAGCATCACCCGCATACATCGCTCCGATTTGAGGCACAGAGACATGCGACTCATCTATGATAGTCAGAAAATCTGGTTCTCCATTTGCCTTGTGTGGAAAATAAGAAAGTAGAGTATCAGGCGCTTCCCCCGCTTTCTTGCCAGAAAAATGCCGTGAATAATTTTCAATACCGTTGCAATATCCCATCTCTTTGATAAGAGCCAAGTCATAACTAGTGCGTCTTTTTAACCTCTCGGCTTCTAAAAGCTTTCCTTCTTTTTCAAATTTTTTTAACTGCACCGCAAGTTCGGCTTTAATTGTCTTAAAAGCTCTCTCACTTTGTTCTTTGGTAGAAATAAAATGCTTGGCTGGAAAAAGAAAGAAAATTTTAACATCTTCTAAAATAGCACGAGTGATCGCATCAATTTTTAAAATATTTTTTATTTTTCCATCTTCAATTTCAATCCTAAATAGATATTTTTCCGATACTGGCATCACTTCTATCATATTGCCGAGAACTCTAAATTGACCAGAAGAAAGGTCTGAATTGGTGCGTTCAAAATGAATACCGATAAGTTTGCGTATAAATTCTGCTCGCGATATCTTTCTACCCTTTTCTATTTTCAAATTTACTTTTTCATATTCTATCGGTGAGCCAAGTCCATAAATACAAGACACAGAAGCCACAATGATAACATCTTTTCTAGTGAGAAGAGCTTGAGTTGACGCGTGACGCAATCTTTCTATTTCTTCATTTATCATTGCTTCCTTTTCTATATAAGTATCAGATATCGGCATATATGCTTCCGGTTGATAATAATCGTAGTAAGAAACAAAATAATGAACTGCATTATCAGGAAAAAACTCGCGATACTCTTGAGCCAATTGAGCAGCTAAAGTTTTGTTATGAGCAATAACCAGAGTTGGTTTTTGAATTTCGGCTATAACATTTGCCACTGTAAAAGTTTTCCCAGAACCAGTCACGCCCAAAAGAGTCTGGTGTTTAAAACCATTTTTTAAACCTTGTGTTAGTTTTTTTATTGCCTCTGGCTGGTCTCCAGCTGGCTCAAAATCTTTTTTTATCTTAAATTCCATCACAGCAAAACTATAACACAAAACAATAGGAACTATAGAATACTGCTTATTTTTATATAAAGTATAGATATATACCGACAATCACAGCTATAACACCCCAAGCTTTAAACCAACCTTGGAATTTCTTGATAGATACCTTGCTAAGCAATTTTGGAATAAAGACATAAGCTAAACCTTTCAACAGCACTAGCCAAGCCACAATAGAGAGCGCTATATGCCAAGTATCTGTCCAGATATTGTATTGAATAAGATACATTGACGAAAGGAAGATTAAAATAATACCAGTCAAATATGTGACAGCCCTATGCTCAAAAAAGTCTTCAAGCAAATGAGGGACTGTTTTTGACTTGAATATTAAAAACAGTCCACTAACTCCCAAATAAACTCCTAATAATTTTGAAGTTAAAACTAAAACATCCATATTAATTAAAATTAAAAAAATAAATAATAATTCGACTCTGTTTATTTTATCATCTATATTTTTAAGATTTACTACAATAAGTGGATAATAATGCTATACTCTTTTTGTGATGGAAAAACAGACATACCCTATGAGGATAAACAAATACTTAGCTTTAAACAAATACTCTACTCGCAGAGGAGCTGATGAGCTTGTAAGAAAAAAACAAGTTTTTATAAATAACGAGCTGGCAGTGTTGGGCGACAAAGTTGAAGAGACAGACAAAGTAGAAGTGCGTTTTCGTGGAAAACAAAAACCTTATATTTATATTGCCTATAACAAACCCAAAGGTATAGTCACACATTCAGCCCAAGAAGGAGAACAAGAAATAAAAACTGCTGTCGCCGTCAAAGACATCTTTCCTATTGGCAGACTAGACAAAGATTCTAATGGATTAATCATACTTACCAATGACGGTCGCATTACCGAAAGACTCCTCGGACCAAATCACCTCCACGAAAAAGAATATTTAGTAAAAACTAAAGAAAAACTCCGTAGCAGTTTCAAAGAAAAAATGGAAGCTGGAGTTCAGATTGAAAAAGAAAAAACAAAAAAATGTAAAGTAAAAATTATGGGTGAACGCTTGTTTAAAATAATTTTAACTGAAGGTAAAAAACACCAAATCAGACGGATGTGTGTAGCTCTCTTTCAAGAAGTAGCTGACCTCAAACGCACTCGTATTATGAATATAGAACTTGGCAAATTAAAAAGTGGCGAGTATCGCAAAATCGAGGGTGAAGAGCTTCAAACCTTTCTAAAACAACTAGATTTAGCTTAAATTTTTAAAAATTGTTTTATCTCTTCTTCTTTTAAAATATCAATACAAATATTATATTTTAAATAAAACTGGAACAATAAGCGAGTCTTCATATTCTGGAAGTCCTGACGGATTGTCTTTTTTCAAAATTAATACTCCTTTATTATCAGCTAAACTATCATCAATCACAAAATTGAGAGTGGCTTCAAATGGCACAAACTCTTCTGTCATCCAATCTCCGCCAGCTGGCGGATTTGCCGTAGCAATACCACTTGCGATAATATTTCCATTTTTATCAATCAAATCTACCGGAAAACTAGCTTCAAAAAACCAAAAACCTCTAGCTTGACCCTCAATAACCAAAGGACTTTCTATGACTTGATTAGGACGAGGATAATCAATACGGATGAGTTCAGTTTTTTCAAATTCATTGCCTATATCTTCAACAAATGTTTTATTTCCCGCTCGACATTGACGCGGATAAGACTCCATAACAGGATTACCCAAAGCCACGCATTCTTCAAAATTGGTAACTAGTGACACTTCTTTTTTTGTAATTTTCCAAGACACACCAAACCCGACAATAATTAAAATCACAAAAATTATGAATGATACTTTTTTCATCTTTTTGTTTTTGATAATACTTATAAATTCTTTTGTTAATAAACCATTGTTTGCAAAAAAGCATATTCTCTTTTTTCTCGGCTTCTTTATTTAAAAGTTTCAGCTCGTCATAAAGACGAGCTGACCCAACCCCCACAAAATCCTATCTAAAAGACTTTGGACCAAATCCCCGTGTAGCCCCTCTGGTTATGGGCAAGAGGAGTGATACCTTGTCTTTTATATTCAAAAGAATCTCCTTTATCGCTTCATCGGTATTCTTGCTTATTTCTTCTTCAAGAATACGAATTACATCTTCTAATACTACTCCTTTGGCAGTATCTGCCAACCCAATTACTGTGTCCATAAAGCCTCCTTTTCCAGACAAAACATTAACATTTCTAGAATAAAAAGACAAAGTATTTCATTTGTTTTAAATTAATTTTAATACCAAAACTATATCATAATTCTAATCATATAGGAGAATATAGGAGTTTGAGTTTCTCAAGCCCTCGATGTGCTTGGACAGCAATGGTGTTTTTTGTTTTTCTGGTAATAAGAGATATTTCTTTAAGTGAAAGCATTTTTATATATCGCATTTGCATTACCTTTCGGTATTTCTCGGGCAGAAGTCTAATTAATGTTATTGCTGTTTTCCCATCCATAATATTTAAATGCCTGTCCAAATCATCAACACTTGGTTCAAAACCTTTTTCAATAAGAACATCAAGCGAGGTTGTTTTTTTCTTTCTATATTCATCTACAATAAGATTATTAAGTACATGAAAAAGAAAAGCTTTCATTGCATCAATTTTGCCATTATTGACGAGATACTTCCATGTTTTCATAAAAGTATCCTGCACCAAATCTTCACTAGTTGCATAGTCATGCACCTTAAAAAAGGCATACGAATTGAGATACTTAGCGTAATCATGATGCGCTGTAGTTAATATTTTATTTAGTTGGACTTCTTGTTTTCGGGTCATAATATGTATAATATGAATATTATGCAACTTATTACATAATTTAATATCAATTTAATAATATTACTCTTATAATTAATCAAAGTCAATTAAATAACGTGTTATAATGTGTTTAAGATGTTGATAAATTGTGTATAATTTAATAAAAATTTAATAAATAGTCTAATATTATTTATTAAATTTATATTAATACATCTTGCAAAGTTTGATATAAGCGCTACACTATAATAAATATGGCAATTTTGATTATTGAAGACGAAAAAAAACTGGTAGATATACTAAAAAGAGGGTTAAAAAATGAGCGCTACTCTGTAGATGTTTCTTACGATGGAAAAGATGGATTAGAGAAAGCCACAAAGAATGATTACAGTTTAATCATTCTAGACTTGATGCTTCCCAAGAAAGACGGTCTAGAGGTTTGCAAAGAACTTAGAGAGAGAGAAATTCATACTCCTATTATTATGCTTACAGCCAGAGCCAGTGCCGAAGATAGAGTGATTGGTCTTGATGCTGGAGCAGATGATTATCTAATAAAACCATTTAGTATTAATGAACTTTTTGCTCGGATTCGCACAGTGTTGCGTCGCAGAAAAAAAACAGATCCTGATATAAGTAAAATTGACAATCTCATTATGGATAAAAAAAATCATGAAGTTACTCGAGGAGGAGAAGTTGTCAAATTGACTCCAAAAGAATACAAACTTCTAGATATTCTTATTTCAAACCAAGGAGAGGCTATAAATAGACGAAAACTCATTGACTACGCTTGGGGGCCAACCTTTAAAGAAACAAATCACGAATTAAATGTTCATATGAGGTATCTTCGTAGGAAAATTGATGGAGGCAAAAACAAACCATTAATACATACTATAAGAGGTGTTGGATTTACACTTAAAGAATAGGCACAATTTTATTTATTTTGTGGTATAATGATGTAAGAAGGAGGATTTAGACGATGAAAATTACCTTAGTCCCTGCAATCGGGATTGAGAGAAGTTTTCTGGAGAAACACTGGAACAAAAAGTTATCCAGAGATGCTCTCAACCCTTACCCACTGGCTCCCAAAGACTTAGTCAAGATGGGACTGGTAAATCCGGAGAATTATGCTTCGGAAAATCAAGTGCTAAGTTCCTTCCGTAACTCCATAATGGAGAAGGAGCTTACTCGGCTAAGCTCTGAACCCGGATTCACCAGTCTGGATCCAGAGATAAAGGTCTTTGGCATCGGATTGGCTCGAGATCTGGGATGGATAGAGGAAGCTATCCATTTGGGGTTTTCTGTCTCTGTATATGACGTAAGTCCTGTTGCTTGCGATCTCTTATCATCCAAACTCCCGACTAGGAGCAAGCTTCAAATAAATACGGGGGAGATTAAAGCGTGGTGGACAGAGATAGAAATGAGTCGAGATCGCACACTGGTATACCACGCCGCCCAATTCATCCAGATCCTCAAAAAAACCGAAATGCGTCGCTTGATGCATCGTATGATGGTTCTTTTGGATAATCGTCCATCAGGGATCGCACCTTCCCTATATGTGGTTCACCCATTTGAGAAGGACAATCGCGGTCCTCGCGAATGGGGTGGAGTATCTTTCCCCAACGGAGTTGAATGGGGAGACACTATCCCCTATAGCAAAGATGAACTCTTGGGGGCGATAGGAAAGCGTAAGGTGAGAATATATTTCTTGGGAGTGCACCCATATTTCCATCAAACATATTCTTTCCTGAAGATTCAATGCGGTTAAGGGTTAGTTTTGTTTCTCTACAATTTCAACACGTAGACAAATGAGCTAACCCTTTTTATAAAATCAATATGGACCAATCAATATCCAAAAAAATTGCTCTACTAAACCAAACAACCCTAGATTCACTGGCAGAAGTAAATATTCTAAAAATTATTGAACGATTTACTGAAACCGGTTTAAAAATTTTGGGGGCCAACTTTGGTTTTGCTTGGTGGAAAAATCCTGAAGACGATAAATATAAATTAGCTTACAAAAGCCCCAATACACCTTATGAACCAAAATTACCAAGAGAACACGGTGGTAATTTTATGGCAGAAAAAAATAAGACTCCTATTTTTGTTGAAAAAACAATAAAAGAAAATTATGAAAAAAAATACGACGTAAGTCCCTATATGGAAAGTTATGCGATCATTCCCATCATTTATAAAAATTATTTATATGGCAATTTGGTTATCTGTTTCAAAAAAGAACATATTTTTACGGACGAAGATAAGGAGTTGTCTGCGTCTTTGGGCAATACAACTGCTCAAACAATCATCATTCACCGCTTTATAGAACAAGAGCACAAAGCTCTAAAGAAAGCCGAGATGTTGAAATACACGTGGAAACTTCTTAAAGAAGAAAAGTTAAAGACTGAATTTATTGCCAATGCCACTCATGAGCTTCGAACTCCGCTTGCTATAATAAAAGGTAATGTAGATCTAGCAACAAAAGGTGACCATAAAAAATTAAAATCAACCAAAAGCGCTCTCCGAGCTATTGACCACGAAATAAAACATCTTGTCAAAATTATTTCAGATTTAACTTTGATGACCTCTTCTAATGTATGGGAATCAAACAGTAAAATTGTTTATAAAAAAGTAAATCTAAAATCTTTGGTAGCTCATGTTGCTGTGAGATCAAAGGCACTCGCCTATAAGAATAAAATATCAATAATAGCTAAAAATATACCAAATATTTTTATTTTTGGAGACAAAAAATATTTAGAAAAAATGTTATTTAATCTCGTTAAAAATTCTATAACCTATAATAAGAAAAACGGTTACACCAAAATAACCGTAGAAGAAACTAAAGACAACTTTGTCACCATAAACATAACGGACAACGGAATCGGTATATCCAAAAAGGATTTACCTCGTATATTTGAGAGATTTTATAGAGCAAACAAATCTCGTAGCTCTTATGCTCGCACAGGCCTAGGATTGGCTATTGTAAAATGGATAGCCGAAATTCACGGAGGGGAAGTTTTTGTTAAAAGTATAAAAAACAAAGGCAGTGTTTTTAGTGTCTCTTTGCCAATAGAAAAAATAAAAGAAATATAGTTTTGATATATTAAGTTTATATTAAATTATAAACAGATTATAAACAACTTATTAAGATAAATAAGTATATTTTATATTGACTTATTATTTTTATATTAATAAAATATTAATATCATATTAAAAATCTAAATAATAATTATTAAATACTAATTAAAAAATATATGTTTAAAAAATTTTCATCTTCTATTGACCAAGGCACTAAAGGATTAACTATGTGTAAAAAATGCTTTACATTTTATTATAAAAATTCATGGCATTTTGAAAGACCTGAATATCTAAATCAAGATGACGAGGTAAAAATCCCAGTACATTTTAAAGTGTGTTTGGCGTGTATGGAACAAGAGCAAGCTTTATACGAAACAGAATCAGATTTATCATATATGGAACGAGAGCAAGCTTTATACGAAACAGAATCAAATCTAGTTTTGCAATAATTTTGATTTTCTAACGGCACCATATATATGGAAATGATAAAAAATAAAAAAATAAAAAAAACTCTTAAATCCATTGATGCCAATTTTGTTGATCATCTATGGGGCAAGAGCTGGACATACATTAAAACTGTCGTGGATGTTGTGAGAGAGCCAATATTAATTCTTGATAAAAATTTTCGCGTTATAGTAGCCAATGAACCTTTTTACCTAACATTCAAAGTGGAGCCAAAAGAAACTGAAAATAAGATTGTGTATGAACTCGGCAATGGTCAATGGAATATTTCTGCTCTACGAAAACTTCTTGAAGATATTTTACCAAAAAAAACCTTTTTCAAAGGGTTTGAAGTTACTCACGAGTTCCCTCTCATCGGTAAAAAAATAATGATTTTAAATGCTCGCCAAATTTATATCCAAGAAGAAATTGATTTAGAGTCATTCCCTCCTATTATACTTCTTGCCATAGAAGATGTAACAGACATGATGGATGTAGCTGAAATGCTTGCTCATCACACCAATGAATTTGAAAAAACAATGGCAGAAAGAACAGGAAAACTTGAGATTTATATTAAGAGATTAGAAAAGGAAATTAATGAACTAAAAAATAAAATATGAACAAAAACATAACATTAATAGGGGTCATTATTGCACTACCAGTTATTGTGGGAGTCTCTTTCTTTGTTAGACAAAATATAGTCTCTGTTCAAACATCACCACCTGAAACTTTTTTGATAACAACCGACACAAATATCACCTACTCCTACAACACTGCGTTTCTAACTGACGATATTAAGTAAGACGCAATATTATTTTATTAATTAACTCTAAAAAAATGAACTCATCATATAATTCCCCTACTACCAGACCTTTATTTAGAGGCACCCAAATCGTGTGGTATATCCTTTCGCTTCTTGAAGTATTGCTAGCATTTCGTTTTGTACTCAAACTAACGGGAGCAAACGCTGTCGCTGGATTTACAAGCTTTATCTACGGGATGACTTGGCCATTTACTGCCCCCTTCCTGGCTGTATTTCAAAAAACCACGATTCAGGGCAGTGTTTTTGAGTGGACTACTCTCTTAGCAATGTTGGTTTACTGGATGATCGCCCTTGCTATTGTAAAGTTATTTCTAATGAGTAAAACCGTTTCAACGCCGGAAGCCGCGGCTAAACTTGATACTCAATAGTCTTACTTCCTAAATTTACCCACTAATATAATACAAATCTTTATTTGTAAGTCGATTATTTATCAAAATAATTTAATCAAAACATATGTAATGAATACCAAAATATAATCTTCAAAAGAATATCTCCAAACTAAACTGGGTAGCATGGGGCAACAAAAAAGCGATGTTAGAATTATCAAAATTAATATTAATTTAAAAAATTATATGAAGAAAACATTTTTAAGCATAGCAAGTTTAGCTTTAGTATTTGGAATAGCTAGTGTAGTAAGTGCAGATGTAAATGCAGTGACACCAAGTACAAACGATATCAACCGAACCAATGATTGGGCACATGTTGATCAACTTAGTCTCGATGTGGGGACCACTGATTTACAATTTATCAGCACTAGAGCATTCTATAGCTGTTTTGAATACCGAACCGATGGTGATATTAGCCAAAAGATAAGCGAGACTAATTACAATGCAAGTGTCACTGACGGGCTTTATCCTTATTATTGTCAAAACAACAGTAGCAGTACCCATACTATACTCGCCGACGAGTATGTTGAAGTTCGTATGGTTTTTGGTGCGGAGACAGATGAGCGTTTTGATTGGACAAGATTTGATGTCCTACCAGTTCCTTATGTAAGAACTGCAGAAATTACAGCCCCAACATCAGGACAAGATGTTTTTGGATTGGTAGATTTCACAGCTTATCTAGATGACGATGATGTTGATTCTGTTCAGTGGGCAGTTCGCCAAGGGACCTGTGCTGCGGGAGTGGGAACAGTATTTGGTAATGTGGATGGGCATTCAGATGTTGCTACTATTGACCAAACTGACCTATCTAATCAAACTTTTACTTTTACAGGAGATATGTCTAGTTTGCCACTTGGAATATATTGCTTCATTTACAACCCCGTAGAAGATAGCGGTGAGTCAAACATAAGAGAAACAGTGGAATTTAATTTGATTGAAGCTCTAATTGGTCCACCAACAAATATGAATCAGTGCAAAAATAACGGTTGGACAACCTTCAACAATCCAGAATTCAAAAATCAAGGCCAGTGTGTAAGTTATGTTCAAAGTAACGACCATGCTGACAAAAGAAATTAAAATTATTAAAAGCTAACAATTAATGTCATGAGTATACAAACACGCGACATTTATGTCGCAAAAGACAAGAATTGGGTGCTGTATGGAAATGGAAAAACATTGGATTCAATGCCAAGACATCTAGACATACAACATTATCTGCGAAAGGCCGCTCGTCGTATGAAGCGACAAATCTCCTCCCATCGGCAAATATATTCTGAATATTAAAAAATAGATTTGCCTTCAAAAACTCTCTCTGATCAGTCAGGGAGTTTTTGATATGTAATAATTTTTGGTCTAACTCGGCTTTGTATAATAAGCGCCAATACAATTAATTTAGATAATAAAATACTTCATTAAGTATTTTTGGCGCCTTAAATAATTATTAAAGAAGTTTAATTTATTAGTTATAACTAAAATTTATGGGAATTATTATTTGGATTATATTTGGCGCCTTAGTCGGTTGGATTGCTTCTATCATTATGAAAACTAATGCAGAACAAGGAGTAATACTTAATATTATTGTTGGTATTATTGGAGCAGTCATCGGTGGTTGGTTGATGAGTTTTTTTGGTTCAAGCGGGGTAAGTGGTTTCAACCTCTATAGTTTTGTAGTCGCCGTAATTGGGGCTATGGTGCTCATTTTTATCGTTAAAATCTTACGAAGAGTATAAATTTTGTAATAGACCAATACTTCATACGGCATCAAGTATAGAAGGATGATTATAATGGAAATATACAAAGAAATATACAAAAAATGGTCGACTATGTAAAAATCCATTAATAAAATAACCTCAAATTTAGTCAAATATAACAAAAATAAAATGAAAAAAAATATTAAAAATTCTATAAAAGCTTCAGCGCTTACGGTAGCCATACTTGCGATGATTCTCCCAGCTTTCTCTTATGCAGCAACATATGCTTATGTCAGTCAATCTGGTCAAGTAAACACCGTCGTTGCTAACACTTCAGCAAGCGCCCTAATGAATGCTCCCAATATAAGCCTGCATAGCGGTGTTATGCTTGTTAGCACCAATGGCGGAACTGGTGCAGTTCTTGGAGCAAACACTACGACTACTTATGGCACAAGGACATACGCTTACGTAAATCAATCTGGTGTAGTTATTACCATAAGTGCTGATTCGTCAGCGATGGCTTTTGCAAACGCTGTTAACATAGACGAAAACAGTGGCATAATGTTACTTAACAACACTTCGGGAAATAACGGAATTGTTGGAGACTACGTCCCCGGTGTCTAGTCACCTACTGATTGACCTCGCAAAAGTAAAAAAATCATCCTTCATAAGCCGGGGATGATTTTTTGTTAGCAGAAATATCTATAACTATAAATTTACTATTTTTTGTTTATCTTTTCCTTACTCTTTTTCCACTTGGACCCACATAACTACCGCTGTGTTTACCATAACCAACCTTTCCTCCATGCGTATCAGTGGTGCGATAATAAAATTCAGTAGCTGCAGTAAGCGGATCTACATTGCCCAAATTTTTCACTTCTCCTGCGTGCCGACCAGTGGTCAGATGCATTTTCTCTGGCCCAAATTCTCCATACATTTCACTCATTATGTCTCTAGGGTCAATACCCAATTTTTGTTTTTCTTCCAAAATCCTCTTCTTTCTTTTCGACAATTGTCTTTCCTTTTCATCTTGGTGAGGTATCAGTGATTTTATTTCTTCCTCGTTTATATTACCCGAGCTTAAATTTATTAAGACTTCTTCCAATTTATCTTCTTCACTTTTTATCTCATTTATTTTTTCTTTGGCTTCCCAATATTTCTTTTCTTCTTCTCTACGAACTTCTTGCTCATGCAGATTTAAAGAATCTAGAGGTCTTTCAGAAAAAAGTTTGTCCAATTCGTCCAGTCCTTGTTGTAATGCCTGCCTAATAACAGAAAACTCTTGAGCTCTTTGCCACAACAACTCTTCATATCCCGCAACTTTTTCCTGACTTATTTGTTTTTCTCCATCAAATTTCTCCATAAATTTACTTGTGGTGATTTAATAGAATTATTTTATATTATACATACTAAAAATATCAAAAAGTTTAGTATTTTAAATGTGGATTTTCTCTAGCAAACTTTTTTACCAACCACATTCGCTTCCATAACCAAGGTTTTAGGTATTTATGGCTATGTCTTGATAAATATTCAGCATAATTACACTTACCACATGCATAAATAAATTCTCCATCAGGTTTGTATCGAAGATGATATTTTTCCTTAGGATATTTTTCACTATAAGGTTTTCGACAAATTGGGCAAATTTCTATATCGTTCATTTTTTTATTTTAACATTTTTATTATCTAAGCTTTTCTAATATACGCTAAATGTGTAGTGTCTCATATTTTTGATTATATGAGACACTAACTTTTTAGTGTCTCATTGGTAATTAATCAATAATCTTAAGGAGTTTTATAAAGGCATATTTTGTTGGTCTCTTACCTGAACCTTTTTCAATAACCTTAATTATTTCCCCTTTAGTGAGTATTTGTAATATTCTGTTCACACTAGCTCTTGGTATATGAGAACCTTCTCTAAATTGAGTAGCGCTAAAAATAGGATATTTAAAAAGAAAATCTAAAGTATCTATCGAAAATTGGGAATGTGTTATATCTCTAATGCGTTGTTTTTTTTGATCATATAAAGCATGGATCTCTTTAGCTTTTTTTATATTTTGTTTTGATTGTTCAATTACTGCCTCAAGAAAATACAGGATCCAATCCCTCCAGTTTCCATTATCAGAAATGTCTTGAAGTCGTTTGTAATATTCATCTCTGTGAGTTTCAAAGTATTCACTAAGATACAACATAGGTGTCGATAACACTTTTTTATGATATAGAAAAAGAGGCATAATTATTCTACCCATTCTTCCGTTTCCATCAGTAAATGGGTGTATTATTTCAAATTGTGCGTGCAAGATAGCTAATTGAACAATAAAATCATGATCATTAAAATTTGCATATTTTTCAAAATTCTTTAAATATTCATCTATTTCTTGAAATTTTGGAGGAATATAACGTGGTTTTTTCGGCATCCCAACATATACATCCATTTTTCTAAAACTGCCAGGACTACTTCCTTCTCCGCGAACACCACTCAACAAAATTGAGTGCATATTTTTTAAAAGACGCAGAGTAAATCCTATTGATTCCATTTCTTTTATAGCAAAATGCATTGTTTTTCGATAGTTTAATACTTCCTGAATTTCATCGTATTTCTTGGTTTGTTTTAAAGGATCTGCTTCAAATTCAAGGACATCTCTCATTGTTGCTTGTGTACCTTCTATTTTTGATGATAAAACAGCTTCTTTAGTTGTGAGAGGTGAAAGTAATACAGCTGGGTTGGGTATACTATCCAATAAACCGTCAAATCTAGCTATTTCTGCATTTGCCTTCCCTATTAAACCAATAAAATCTCTCCAATCAAGATTTTTTAGTGGTAATTCATCTGGTACAAAGTATTTAGATATAATGTTATTCTCCATATTTATATTTTATCAATTTCTTTCATAATTTAATTTATTCTTAAAATATTCCCCAGTTTCTTTATCCACAAAGTAAACATAACACCCTTTTGTACCTCTTGTCATTAATGCTCTGTAGGTGTTCTTGATTATTGCGTCTAGACGTTTCTTTGTCTTTTCCGGATTTTCTTTCATCAACATTTTCCAACCATGAATTGATTTATCAGTACTTCCTCTCTCTTCCGCAACGGTAACTATTTTGTTATCCCTAGCTATGAGATCTGGTCCTACAATGACACCGACATAATCAACCTCTAGACCCTGACATGTATGAATACACCCAACTTCTGTCACGGAATCTGGTTGTATAATCCATGCTTGACCGTCTTTATCTAAATTCCAAGTAGCCCTGTAGTCACCAATTTGTATATCCTTCAATATTGGATTTCTTTTGCTTATCCACTTCCAACAGTACCCCGCTACCATACGTGCTTTGTTTTTTTCTTTATTCTTTTCAATAATCTCTTCGTGAAGCTTCTTCGGATCATCGAAAATTTTAAAATCATAATCTTTGTCGTCAAGGAAAGTGTTGGCTGTCTCATGGATCTGCAAGGTATTATCAAGCCATGCAAGATAACCATCCGAACCATTACACCTAAACTGAGATTCCAATTCTAATTCCGAAACTGTTGCGCCAAGTTCTTTCGCGTATCGTCTTATCTCCTCCTTATCTCCTATATCTTTGAGTGTTACTTTTTGATCTTCGTCAATAAAAAACACACTAAATTTTGATGATTTAATTATTTCCTTAACTTGGTTCTCGCCTAAATGCGAAAATATGCCAGATTTTGCATTTAAACGTTGTGCTTCGTCCACAATTAATGCGTCATAAAGATTTTCTTCCAAGTTATGAAATGATCCTGAACCACTGAACATATTTGATATATGAGATTTTTTAAATGAACCTGTTAGTTTTGCTTCATATACTTCACGCGGAGCAGAGTTGCGGGTAATATACTGAGCGACTAACTGTTTATTTGTTAGTTCTACTAATAAGTTAATGGCAACAACAGTTTTACCTGTACCAGGACCTCCTTGAACTATAAGTACATTTTTATTTATTTCTGACGATTCTCGCGCTAATTTCAATGCTGTTTCAAAAACTATTTTTTGGTCATCTATCATCACAAACTCTTCCTTGTCCGCAAGCATTGAGCTTAATTTATCAGCTAGGTTTTTTGAAGGGCGAATTTTTCCATGATCTATCCGGTACAAAATATTATTTTTGTCTCCATATCTGACGTGAGTTTTAATAAAATCTCTTAATTTCAAGGCATCATTTTTGAGAAAAAGTGGTGCCTTGTCAGTATATTCTTTGTAAAAATCATTTGAAATAACATCGTCCATTTCGTAGTTGTGCAAATATGCACATGGTAAAAGTTTAAGATTGTCTTCTTCAACAGTTTGATTGTAATCCTCTAGCAATCTTTTATATGACCATGCCTGATATGAAGGATGTGGAGTCTCTTTTTCGCCATGCTTAAAACGTGTGAGTACAATCGCATCTTTTTCCGTGATTTCAGCCTTTTGCCACTGCTTGAGTTCAATAATTATAACCGATTCTTCATTCTCTGAATTTAAGCCAGTAATAATAAAGTCTATTCTCTTTGATGATCGGGGTACATGATATTCAATCGAAACCCCAGCATCTGCTGGAATCAAATCGTCGTTGAGTACCCTATCCATATACTGGAGAGAGTTAGTCCAAGAATTTACTTCCGACACCCCAGTATTCCTACCTGTAGTATCTCGGTATTTATCAAGTATAATCTGCCCAATATTATTGGTCATGATATCATTTTGAAAACCGGATTTTGTTGCTGAATAAACAATCATATTTTTCTATATTAATAACTGTTGCTGAAAGCTGAAATATCCTGAGGTTGATACAATCACATGATCTCTGAGTGTTATTTCCATAATTTTCCCAGTTTCCACTAGTTTATTTGTCATCTCTCGATCTTCGCTCGAAGGTTCAACGCTCCCAGAAGGATGATTATGCGCGACTATAATACTTGAGGAGTTCAGAGCCACTGCAGGTTGAAAAACCTCGCGCGGATGAACAAGGGTGCCATCAAGTATTCCGATAGAAATAATTTTATTTTCGATTAATCGACCCTGTGAGTCTAAGTATAATGCTACAAAGTGCTCTTTTTTCTCTCTCCCTATCCAATTTTGTAGATAATCAATTACTGCGCTAGATGATTTTAGATCTAACTTATCAGAAAGCTGTTCTTTTGCAAGACGCTCAGCAACCGCTTGAAAAAGCTTTATGCCAAAAGCATTAGAGGGGCCGATTCCATTAATTTTTTGCAACTCTTCAATTGAAGCGTCCAGAACTCCTCTTAGACCCTTGAATTCATTAACTGAATCCTTTGCCATTGGTTTACAGTCTTTTAGTGGAGTGCCGAGTGTTAGCAGTAACTCAATAATTTCATAGTCATGAAAACCACTCAAACCTGATTGTAAAAATCGATCTCGAAGTCTTTTTCTATGTCCAGCTCCTTTGTGAACTTCTCCAGTTAAATTATTTTTTGTTCCATCCAACACCATGATAATTCTATAATTTATTATATTTCGTGTGTCTACCTTTAGCTTTTTCGACCGGATATTTTTCTTCATTTTTTACAATTTTCTTTTCAAGCGCTTTTAGGACATCAATATTTAAATCATGGCTCATTAGTAAAATCCAATATAAAACATCCGCTAGTTCCTCACCGATATCTGACTTATTTGTTACTATATATTTTTCCATCTCTTCCTTGCTCTTCCACTGAAAATGCTCCATAACTTCTGTTGCCTCCAAAACTAAAGATAGTGCAACATCTTTTGGATTGTGAAATTGTTTCCAATCTCTGGCGTCTCTAAAGGCAATTATTCTTTTTGTTAGATCATTAATATTTGCCATAAATTCACAAATTAATACCCAAACTCTACCACCCAATTAACCTTTTTTCAAACTAAAAACCCCTCTCCAATCCCAAAAAAATCATTCCACCGCGCGATGGAATGATTTTTGTAGGCAAAATTAAATAAATATTTTTTGGTTTGATGGGCTACTATTTCTTTGCAAAGCCTTCGAGAGCTTTGAGAGCTTCGATAGGGACTACATAAACGACAGTGTTGCTTTGGTCGGAAGACATATCGTTGATAGATTGGAGAGTGCGCAGGTGTAGAGCGCCGGGAGCTTTGGCAAGCATTTCAGCAGCTTTGGAAATATTTTCGGATGCAGCAAGCTCACCTTCTGAATTGATAATGACCGCCCTCTTTTCCCTCTCGGCCTCGGCTTGTTTACCTATAGTCCGCTCCATATCTGCTGGCAAGCTCACATCTTTGAGTTCCACATTGTTTACTTTGAGCCCCCAAGCATCTGTTTCTTTGTCCACAATTTCCCTTATCCTCTCGGCAATTTTTTCTCGACTGGAAAGCAATTCGTCGAGCGTTACTTCACCGACAATATTTCTCATAGTTGTTTGAGCATATTGGGAAATAGCAAAACGAAAATCTTCTACTTCAATGATGGCCTTCTCGGAATTGCTCACTTTGTAATAAATAACGGCATTCACTTTGACTGTGACATTGTCGCGAGTGATAGCGTTTTGGTCTGGCACATCTACCGCCTTGGTCCTCACATCCACTTTTTGATAACTCTGGATAATAGGCCAGACGATCCTCCAACCTGGCTCCATAATAGAAGTGAATTTACCAAGAGTAAATTTGACACCTCTTTCGTATTGGTTGACTTGACGGACGCTTGTGAGAACGAGAACAACGAATATAATGACTAGTGGGTATATAGACATGATTTTAAGTTAATTTTAATAACCAAATCTTATCATTTCCAAACCTTTTTTGAAACCAAAATCCACATCAAAAATCATTCCACCGCTCGGTGGAATGATTGGGAAATAAAAAAACAAAAAGAAAGACCGCCAACTTTGTTAATCTTCAGATTTTTCTTGAGTCATAAGCCCAATGCAGAGGAGGAGAACTGAGGTAACGTTGAATTACATAAAAATATAAAAGAAAGCCGCCCCCTCTCGAAAGCGGCTCCAGTTTTACACAGAACTGGCAAACTGTCTAAAATACTGGTTGGCGAAAGAAAAAACGGGCTCCAGTGACAGCAATGTAAACAAATTCTTCCAGAGAAACAAACCACGGACTTGGATAACTCCACGCTTCTACAAAGGATACACCGCCATCATTGTTTACTACTGGAAAAAAATTTGCCGACAAGCTGTGGTGATGCAGACTAGCGTTTCCCCCAGTTTCAGCCGCCTTACACAATAACTCGATTGTTGGCAGCGTCATAACGCACCCACGATTCACCAACCCCTCGGAAAGGGAACAAGAATCTCCTTCTTCGATTCCTAAGAACATGCTGATAACCTGTTCAATCCGAGCATAGTAAGATATCTCTCGAACTTGGAGTTTACTCTCTGGTTGAGGTGGTTGGTATTGGGGTAACCGCGAGGTGAATTCACCAACACATACACATTCATCAAAGCATTGTTGTGTTTTCCTTCCAGCTACCTCCGGGATTGAAATTGTTGGGAGAGGCTTCAGATACAACGTTGTGTCTCTCTTAATTCCCGCAAGCTTTCTGAAAAGCCTAAAATTATCACCAAACATAAAGGGTGCCTCCTTTTCCGCCCCAAATTATATACCTCTCTAATGCAAAAGTCAATAGTTTGGCACTTCGGCAAGCTCAGCACACTCAAGTTTTGTAATCAAAAACCCACGTTTAAACGTGAGTTTTTGAACAAAATTGCTGCGCGGACTACTTGTCCTGAGCTTGCCCAGAGTGAGCTTGTCGAACCTGTCGAAGGAGTGGGCGATGCTCCCATTTTCTTAGCTTTGCAAAAACTGTTGAAAATGCAGTCCTGTAAGGATTAGAACTGGGATTATGAGTAATTTAATAAGACTTCCAAGTTTTATGTTATGATTTTTATATGAAGAAAATCAATATTTATATTGATGGAAATAATTTATATCGCGGCGCTAAAGAACTTGGTTTTGAAATTGATTATAAAAAGTTTCGTGGCTGGCTTCGTCAAAAATATAATCCTCAATTTGTTTATCTTTTTATAGGTCTTGTGCCAGAAAGAGCAAAATTTTACGAACACTTGCAAAAATGCGGCTATATTTTGATTTTTAAACAAACCGTATCGGTGGGAGAAAAAATAAAAGGAAACTGTGATGCAGAATTAGTTTTGAAAACCACTTCCGACTTTTATACAAAAGTTTTTGATTCTTGTATTTTAATAACCGGGGATGGGGATTTTGGTTGTTTAGTAGAATTTTTACAAGAAAACAAATCAATGAGTTGTATTCTTGCCCCAGATGAACATAAGTGTTCTCTTTTGTTGAAAAATAAAAATGTTGAAGTAACATTCCTCAATAATCTATATCATAAATTTTCCAAGTCTATAAAATAAAAGAGCCCCCGATGCAGACTAATCTACATAAGGGTCTCTTTCTTAGTGACATACAAAGTATACACCCTCAAAAATATCTGTCAAGCAAAACTTGTGGGTAATGTTAGGATTGCAGTTATATTATCTTCTTCCCGTTACTATACCAATGCAGGCATTACCGCCTCCAGCGTCAGGGCAAGGTTGGCCACTAGGTGTTTTACAAGAATTATCGATTTTAATTCCTAAGCAGTCACATTCTTTATGAACCCACCCCCATGCAGAATTATCATAATCACAGGGTTTTGGAAAAACAATATATCCCACGAACAGTATTATTACTATTATCAAAATAATTTTAATAGCTTTTTTCATATTTAAATTCTACCATTATAGTTCTAATTTTGTCCTGTAGGTATGTGAAATTAAAACTCAAAAATCGCCGTGGTTAAGCGATTTAGTGGATAAAATTTCATCAGCGCGGACTAGTGGACGACGTTAGAACTAACATCACAGAGAATTTGGCATACTTCTTAAAATTTACATAAAATGAAAGCCACCTGTTTCCAAGTGGCTGGAGTGATTCGTTTTTAGCAACTGGTGAGCATCATCCAGTGTTAAATTGACTCCGGATCTCCGTGTTCCCAGACCACATTGATTAGGGAGCAGGAGTCATTTTGTGAACAAACACCCTTCGTTCGTACGAGCAGGAAGTATTGTTGATTTTTTCTGCTTGGGTCTCGGCCTCTGCAAAAGAAAAAGGGCCTAGAACGTCTGCAATATGGATAATCAACTTTTCACCTGCATGTTCCATCGTTGCAGCAATGATAACAATCCAGTCTCTACTCATCCGGTGCGGCTCCTATCTTTTTACATTATAGCAAACTGACAGAATTTGTCAAGCACTTTGTTAGAACCAAAAACAGCCCTTATAACAAGGGTATTTAGGTGAAATTTTCTAATGCGCGGCCTAGTGGACGAAGTGGGAACCGTGATAAAGGGACAAAATGGGCATATTTATATCCCAAATCTTTCTAGTAACATAGAAAAAACTTTGGATTAGAGTCTTAAAGTAGCCTTGCGGCATTAAACCACACACCAAAACGATGCACCATTTCATCAAGACGTGCGTCGGCCAATGCCTCCTTAATGTCTCTTGCAGGTCTACCGTCAGCAAGATTAGATAGTAGTATTGCCAAGCCAATACGTTTTAATTCTAGAGTAAGCGAAGTAATGGTTGAGTCTTCAGGTACCAAACCGATCAATTCACTTTGAGTAGAGGTAAATTCAATCCGTTTCCCTACGATATCCAGTCCCACACATAGTCCACCAGAAATAATGGGTCTAATCTTTAAGTTTATATTTGAATTATTCAAATCATCAGTAATTGACCCTTTAGGCCCAGAAATAGTAAATGTACCTTTACTATAATCACGAGGTTCTATGATTTTTATTTTAGCCGTCTTCTCGCCCACCAAAACTTCAAATTCTGCAATTTCCTTCCCTTTAGATTTTTTCAATCTAGCTTTATTGATTTTAGATTTACCCATAATTGCTTTTATTAACGCAACCCCATGATAACGGTAAGTTGATTGATTAAAAGTTAGTTCTGAAATTTCTCCCCCAAGCAATTCCTTGATTGGATTGATCCAGGGCAGATTTACAATATCTTCGGCTGCAACAACTTGAGTAAAGTTTTTGAAATAATTCTTATTTTTACGATACTTCCACGGGAAGACTGGTGTATCAATAATAAGGGTAGTATTTTTGGTGTTAAATCCTGATAAAAATTCAAAAACTCTTGATACTTGAGGGGAAGGCACTGCAACGTATATATAATCAAGTTGATTAAGTACATTTTCATTTAAATTATTTAATGCTTCAACTTCATATTCTTGGCTACCTACATGTATACGTCTTAGATTTTGAGCATAAACACCAGAAATTTTAAATTTACCAGTTGCTTTAATTGCTGGTAGCACGTCAGATTGAACTCTTTTTCCTGCTCCAATAACCAAAATGTTTTTAGAGTCTTTTTGAGAATAATTAGTAACAATTATATTTGATTTGGTATCAAAATCTTTCTTTAATTTATCCGCCAATCTTATTGCAAGTGCAATCATTGTATAAGTAGAATTAGCACACCCACTTGTAGGAAAAACAGCACCGCCACAAATATATAGGTTTTTAACTGAATGAACTTTCAGATCAGTGTCTACAACTGAATATTTTGGATCAATACCCATTCTTGCGCCCCCCAGATGGTGACTAGCATCTACATTTATTGGCCACTTATCCACTTTTTCAAGATTACTCTCAACTATACCGATATTAGCTCTAAATATTTCTTCTGCAAAGACTTTGTGGAGCTCAATTACTGATTTTTTATCAAGATCAGAAAGATTAAGGGTAACCTTTGATATAGGTGTACCGTTTCTGTCCACTGTTTTACTTAAAGTAATACGATTATTTGCTTGTGGCTCCATTTCCATAAAGTTTCGAAGCTTTATAGCAGTAACCATTGGGCCTCTATTACTCAACCTTCTCACCACATAGGAAAATACTGAGGGAAAATGTCTAACTATTTTATAGATATCAGACACAATATTTCCCTTATTGAGATTGGACTTGTCATCACCCGTTTCGCTCCAATCTAGCAAGCCAACAACTTTATTTTGTCTTCTCTTCCACCAATTAATAAAATTTTTGGCTCTTTTTACCAATGATACAAAAGTTGGCACCGCATCATTTTCTGTCCAAGGAAATACGGGTTCAAACCTTAGGTAGCTATTTAAAATACCTTTCTCTATTTGCAGTTTTTCCTCTATTCTAAAACCAGCATAGCCCGAGATTCCACTCTTATAATGACCAAAGAAGTATGGCAAGTTTCTTATTGGCCTTTTAATACGTAACGAACCAAAGTTATTTTTAGGATGATTCATTATAAACCTGCCGACCTGATCATGTTCATTCCCCAAACCATCTTGACAAGTATCATTAGATAGGAAAAGTAGACGACTGGTTTCAATCCCCCCTACGGCTACAACAAAAATTTTTGCTAATATGATACTTGCCTTTTTATCAGCATTAATAACTTTTACTCCAGTTACTTCGGTCGACCCATCATCATTTTTTCCTGAAATAAGTTTTGTGACAGTCGCATTGAGAAACAGGTCGATATTCGGATGATAGAAAATATGCTTCAACTTGTTAGCGAAATTCCATGGTGGATCTGTGGCAACAAAAATCTTTTCTGCCAGAAGTTTTGGTGAGATAACAAGGTCACCTGACCTTTTTACTTTATCTAATAAATTATCGGTATAAAAACGAAAATCTGGGAAACCATACTTCCCTGCTCTATCGTAATATTGATTTAATTCTGAAATTCCTATAGGCCAACTTGAGGGGTATAAAAGATACGGCCGATTAATCATATCAATCTCATCAAGAGGAGCCGATAAACCTGACCACGTAGTACTTGCTCCACCAAAGACTCGTTCCCTAGAATTTTCCTTTATTACTATATCTCCATCATTTTCAACCTCTCGCAACAAATCTGCTTCGGGTGTCTTACTTTTACCCCCTGATTCAAGCACACAGATCCTTTTGCCTGACTTAGCTAAATCCATTAACTCAGAGGCAATAGTAAGCCCCACAGGCCCAGATCCTATGATACAAATGTCATATGTACCCTCGGATATATCCTTATTTGCATCTTTTATTGACATGAACATTTAAACTGGGGATTGGCCAAAATTCTAAATACCTATTGGATACCTTTATCAGATTTTTTAAAAGGTATTACTCTTAAACCAATAAGGGAGTAGTTACTGATTAATTGATTTCGAATAGAGAAATCAAGCAAATTGTATACTGCATATCTCCATATATCAATAGCCATACCAAAATTATATCAAGTTAGAACCAAAAAATCGCTATGATTAAGCGATTTTATGAGTGGAATTTAGTTTGGCACTTCGCTTCACTCAGCACACTCAAGTTTTGTAATCAAAAACCCCGAAATAGCTTCGGGATTTTTGAACAAAATTGGTGCGCGGGCGATGGGTTTGATCACAAATATTTTTCTCGCCGTCGCTCGAAAAATTTCGCGACCCTAGCTCACCTGTTTCGCTCCGCTCAACATGGCTCCGCTTTTCAAGTCACCAACGCAAGCCAAGCAGTTGGCTTGCTTCTGTGCCGAACATAGACGCAAAAATGACTGGGTAGAAACCCAGTCATTTTTGGTCTTGCGCGGCCGACCGGACTTGAACCGGCAACCTCTCGCGTGCACTGAATCCATTATTTTCATAATGGCGTGGACTATATCTTTACCGTGTCTAATAAAATTAGATTTAGGTACTTTGGTATCTAGTCTCTACGGCGTTCCCCGACACGACATCAGGGTTCCCTCGGTATTCGCATATCCTTCGACAAGCTCAGGACTTAGCCTCCACCGATATCCCAAAGAGTTTCAATCTGCCCTTTCGACAGAAAGCTGCACGAATCTACAGGCGAGTGCTCTAACCAGTTGAGCTACGACCGCATCTTTATGTATCTTTCAAAAATTACTTTTTTCCTATTAAGTAATAATTTGGAGATACCTAAATCATTATACATAAAATCATACAATTTTAAAGAGCTAAGAACACTATAAGTAAGAGTATAATAATTCCCTTTTCCTTTCCTTAAAACCCCTTTCTGAATATTATTATCTTCTAATTTATTTTTGATACCTTGCAAAAATATTTCTGAACATGATGTGAAAATAGTTCTTATTGTTCGTAGTCTTGTTTTTCTTTCTTTATGGACATAACCAACCCAAACATTCCCATCTCCATCAAAATACCCTCTAACAAAATGGTTGAAATATTTATTTGGCACTTTTGGCACAGCTAAACTTTTTGTTTTGTTTTGTCTCATTCCAAGATTATATAAATCATTATACATTTCTTTACTTCCAATTTGTAATCTATAACCTGTTTTTTCGTTATCTTTTTTTATTTTTATACTTATCTTATGCTCTGATTTAATAGATTTTTTTATTTCTTCTAACAAAAGTTTATCTGTAATATGAATACTCCAAAAATGGGCACCTCGTTTATTTAAAGTCATATAGCCATCCGCAGCAAAAAATCCTAAAACATAGGCCATTTCTGGCGTCCATTTTTTAAAAAAGTCCTTATTTACTTTTCTATATATCGGCATAATACTTTGTATTAAATTACAATATATTATACTCCGTGACAGGACATTTACCTAACCAAATATGTTAACAATAAAAAAATCTTTTAAATAATTAAAATGCTACACTTTAGATATGGAGAATGATCTTCAAAATAAAATAGTAGAGTTGGAAAGGAAAATTGACGAGGTTTATATATCAGTCGAAAAGACCCGCAAATACATCATGTGGACCGGCATCATTACTGCCGCAGTTATAATCTTACCTTTAATTGGTCTTATTTTTGTCATCCCCTCTTTCATAAGTAGCTATACTGACACTTTGACGACTTTAGGTTTATAGTTTAATTTTGGTTAGTTTTGCCTTTGATTTCTATTATCATCGTAACAAACCAAACAAGAAATGAAGAAAGTCCAGTAACAAAGAATGTTGCAATAAGCCTTGGTAGTAAAACAAAGTTGTCAGGACCATTTTCTGGTAATGTCCAGATCATAAAAAGAAACAGCCCTGCACAAGCAAACATAGCTGTTAGAAATATTCTTAATGTATAATATTGAAGTTTTTTCATCTCTTATTATTTTAGACTGTTTTAATAAACAAATTGTTACATTACCAACTACAACTTTAAAAACGGTGTCGGGGGTGGGATTGAATCTTACAGATTCTGTACACTTTTCGTATTTTTTCGAAATCAAAATTTCTCAAAAATATACTCAAAGTCTTCAATTCCCACACGCAAAGCAAGCAGTTGCTTTGCTCCACCTACAGATTTTGCTTCGCCAAATCTGTGTCGGGGGTGGGAATTGAACCCACGACCTCAGCTTTATGAGTGCTGCGCTCTAACCAACTGAGCTACCCCGACATTTTTTACACTTTATCATAATTGCAAAAAAACTAAAAGAGTATATAATATAGGCTTATTGCGGGGTAGAGTAATAGTAACTCGCGAGGCTCATAACCTTGAAATTTTGGTGCGAATCCAAACTCCGCAACCATTCAACTTGCTTTGCTTGCTCATAGCAAGTAGCGAAAACAAAAAACCACATAGCTGTGGTTTTTTGTTTATTCGTTTTACCCTCTAAGACCAAATCTGCACCTTTTTTAAAAATTTGTGATTCTTTCCGCCTTCGCATCTTCGCTATCGCTACGAGCTACGGACGGACAAGTCACACGCTCCGCGCGCGTGGTAATGTAGATTTAATTTTACGCTCAGATCACCACTTAACTCTGAAATGAATTCCGCTTGCCTCGCTCTGCTCGGCTCTGCCCCTCGCTCCCACCACAAATTTCACTCATCTTTTCTTTTGGCGCTGGGTTATTAAAATGGTATGCATGCCCCGTAGTCAGCTTCGCTGTACTACTGGGGAAGCGGTGGGGCGAGGGTAAAATTTTTTATAAAAAAGAGCCGCCCAGCACCATGCGATGCTGGACGGATGAACTAAGAGCGAGTAGCTCTCAGAGCGGTTGTGTTATGCCGATCGGATAGCTTGCTTGACCTTGTCGGCAAACTGATCAATCCGACTTTTGGTGATGGCCTTGTAGTCGTAGCCATCAACCTTAGTATCCATGTAGTGGAGAAGCCAGAGAAACGGCTGAACCTTCCAGGGAGTGACGAACTTGCCGTGATCCCTGAGTCCCGCCAGGTGCGCGCGCAGAGCTTCCTTGCAATCGTGGTCTCCACTCCAGATGAGATGCCCGTTGATTTCACGGAAACCACCGCTTGAAGTGAACTGGTAAGTTTCGCGCCAGCTGCCGTTGGGAGTCCAGTTGTAGTAGAACTTACCACCGTTGACCTTGTCGCCGCCGTAAGTGTCGAAGCAGAGGAGAATGCCATCGGCTTTGTTGAAAAGCACGAACAGCTTCTCTTGCTTGTTGTCGTGGCCAGTGAACGGCACTTCCAGAACGATCTCGAACCCTTCTTCCTTGGCGATTCGTAGATACTCCGCGAGCGTAGTGCGAGAATACGTATCGTCGAGTGAACTCAGCACCCGCCTCTTGAGGTTGTTGGCATCGATGAAGAGTCCTATGCCGATGGCCAAGGTTGCGGAACTGTCCTTGTAAGACGTGCTCGTCAGCTTCTCGGCCGCATCTATTGCGTCGAACTCCAGCAGCAGGTTCCTGTTCTTCTCTGCGCGTGCGCGACAGAGTGCTTTGTTCGGGTTTCTGATACCCCGAAACGACACTGCTGGTTTCCGCCCTCTCGCTTTTTGTACAAGCGCGTGGGCGATGACGTAGTCCGGGGAAACCGGGTCGATGGTCTGCAGATCTGCTCTTTTCATTGTCTCGTCTCCTGAAATGGAATGAATTCACGTGAATGAACTACCTGCATACATTATACACCCTAATGATTTATTTGTCAAGCGTTTCGGGTAATGTCTAACCTCTTTTGACACTTTCTTGTTGAAAGAATTGTAGCATTTCTAGGGGCGTTTTCCCATTTAAGCTACAATGCTCTAAATTGTTGTATTCAATATT